>Ga0209702_10000028_pt1 | contig 232664 bp, 231 predicted proteins | sample FRY01_FD_187210 | JGI IMG/M metagenome (GOLD analysis project Ga0209702, IMG submission 187210) | Freshwater microbial communities from Lake Fryxell liftoff mats and glacier meltwater in Antarctica - FRY-01 (SPAdes) (version 2) | ecosystem: Environmental > Aquatic > Freshwater > Ice > Glacier...
TCGAACCTGCGGCCAAAAGATTAGAAGTCTTCTGCTCTATCCGCTGAGCTACGAGGGCTTTCACCTAGTTTAGCGCTGAGCGAGAAACCGTTTCAGAAGGGTATCGCGCAAGACTGTTCGATTCTCAGGCCCCTTCCGCAGTGCCAGATGTGAGCGGGGTAGGTTGCAGGACTCGCAGGGAAGCACCGAGAGCAGCTTTCCCCAGTGCCCTATCAGTGGTCGCCAGTGAAGAATCCGACTTGAGCGCCAAGTGCAGAGCGATAGTGTCGGGCATTCGGAGTCCGCTTTCAGCCCGAATGTTCGCCAGGGAAGAAACATCCGCTTGGTCCAGACCCTGAACCTCCAGCCCCAGCCCGTGGATGCTGTCCATGAACTCTTGATAACGCCCGGCTTTGGTGGGTTGAACGAGGGCTTCAGCGAGGTTCAGGGCGGAGATTGACAGGTCCTCACCAACGGTGTCAATGAACATCTGCAAGGCCCACTCGTGGTGGGCATCACGGTCGTTCAGCAAGGCGATGAGAGCACCGGCATCGAGAACGATCACGCCGGCCACTCGTCACGGAGCTCTTCTCTCCAAGAATCTGGCCAGACGCCACTCAAGCTTCCGGCAACACGGTAAATAGCCTTGGCGCGCTCCTGAGTGCGCGCTGCGCTCTCCTGGAGCACGGTGTCCACCCCCGTTTCGACAAGACGCCGGAGCAGCTGACCCTTGTCGTCGCAGACCTCTGGCCATATTTCGGCCGCACGGGTCAATCCTTCGCAGAGCCGATCGCTCTCCGTAATCATGTAGCGGGGTCTCTTTGTGGGCATGGGAAAAGTGTAGCACTGAATACATAGGTGCAACACTTTTGCATTCTTGCCCACCTAGAGTGACAGTTTGAGCCGGAAAAGTCGGTTTTGCGATTCGTGTGGCCCGCCGATCGCACGACCCGCTTCTTCACTCTCATCACACCTCAGTTTTCCAGATGCAGGGCATGCCGTCACGATTCAAGCACGTCAGCCACCGAACGCGTGTGACGGCAGCCCCGAGCTTTTGGGGCGGCGGCGCTTCGGCTTGGGGAGGCCACCTTGACTTTGAGCGCTGAGAGGGTCCGGCATCGACCGCTATCGAGCTCGACCCAGTCGGTATGAGTTGGCTCTAGAGAGTGGCCCTCATCGAAATCCGAAGGTGGTTTCCGAGTGTGGTGCGGCCCGGTTACGTGTATTGCCGCCACTCCACAAATAATTTCTACTCGCGTATGAAGGTCACATTCATTACGGTTGAGTCCTCGCCTGTCTCGATGTAGATTCCGACAAAGTTGCCGTTGACGAAACGGCCCTCGTAGAAGCCGTCATTATCGGAAATCACAACTAGTCCATTGGGTCCGAGCACCCCGTTGAGGGTTTCGCGCTGTAAACCCTCATCTCGGGTGAACTCTTTGTACCCCGCAAAGCCGGATTCATCTGTTGTTTCAATCACAATTTTCTGGTTGTCCCAGGTAATGGACTGACCCTGTTCGAAGCCTTTTCCGCTTTGAACCCACGTACCTTCAAGATCTGAAACGGAAAATTCTTCCCCCGAACCGTCGGCGCATCCCGAGACCAACAGCGCGGCGACTCCCATTCCGATAACGAACGCCCCGCGGGGGATTCGAAAACCGGTCGTGACACTATGTTTATTAACAATCATGGAGGCGAGCGTAGCGGAGTGCGCGGGGAGTGGTTATTTTCGATGGGCAATGGGGTAGCGTCATCCCGGTGGGGCGTGGGTCGTCTGGCCCCCAAAAAGAGAGGACCGCTCGAATGTTTGGACATGCGCACGGATTGAATCGGCAGCAAACGCGACGGAGTTTCTCCCTGGTCGCTGTTATTTTCGCGGCCGTTCTCACGCTAGCCGGCTGTTCGAGTGGCACAACCATTGCTTCCTCCACTCTTTCCCAGGACCAGCCAGTACTTGCTGATCATCCCGATCCAGACTTTGTGCCAAACACGACTGGAGCGGTTCTTTTCTTTTCCGCGAATATGCGCAATGGAGTCGGAGAAGTAGTCGGTGAGCTTTTTGGGCAAGTGACAACATTGGACGTCACGCTCAACGGTATTGACGAGGAGGACCGACTCCGAGAGCTGGTGTTCAACCTTGAAGATGGTCAAATTATTGTGTTGGGAGCCAGCCAGTATGTGGCAGCCGAAGCGCCTGATTTTGGGAACGATAACGCCCCCGTGACCGCAGTGATTGTGGGCGGCACGGGCGCCTATGTGGGAGCGCGCGGAACAGTTGTGACCCAAAAGCTCGACGATGGAACTTTCACACACGCCTTCACCTTTGTCGACTAATCGCCAGTCACGCACGGGAATTCCGGGGGCTGGCCACCCTTTCTGAAGCAAGGGCGAACCATGAACTCAGATTTATGCATCAATCGTCACCGCTCTTTCTCATGCGTTTGCTGGGCTGGTTCGATAGGGGCAACCCCCACGAATCTCTGCGCCGGCGAGGGTCTGGGGCGTGAATTAGGGCTTACGTGTCCGGATAAGCTGAGAAAGTGAAATCTAAACTCAGCATCATTGGCCTCTCTGTCGTCGCGGTTCTCGCTGCTCTGGGGATTTTTCTTCCCCTTCAAGGCGCAACCACCCAGGAGCTCACCATCACCCACGGAGTGGTCGAGGCGAGCTCCACCACCGGGGAAGGTTTGGGAGTTGTTCGCACATTCTTTGTTGACACGAACATAGATGGTGTCAATGCTGGCGGCCGGTACCTGGTGGGGACCCTGACCACCCTGACGGGGGAGGTCGAAAATAATGGAGAAATTCGAGGCTCCAACTTGGTTTTCGTGATGGGAAGCGAGGCTGACCAGCTTGTCGTGGGAGGTATTTCCTTCTATCCACAAAGCGGCCAAACCCTCGCCGATGGGCAGGAAACGGTGCGCCCCATCATCGGCGGGTCTGGAACGTATCGCGGCGCAACCGGACAAGTCACCTCCACCAACTTGGGGGCCGATGGCTGGTCCCATGTCTTCGAAGTTTTCCTTCCATAATCGTTCGACTGAAGTGTCCATGGCGGTAACTTGCTGAGCTGCGAGGGCTCCGAGCAGAATTTTCGGGTCTCCATGGGGGTCAACACTCACAACCAGGCGCTGACGTTCCGCATTCGGTAATACCCGGTTCTCTGGGCTTTGCCGCAGTTTCGGCACTGAGGTCGTTGTTTGCTCAGTTCACGCCAATCGCACGACCACTCACTTCTCCACCACTACCCCTGCGCCTAGTGCGCTGTGGGGACGGGGTAAGTAGTCGGAAAGTCTTCTGCTCTATCCGCTGAGCTACGAGGGCTCGGGGAAAAAGCCCATAAGCACAAGTGTGGAGCGGGCTCATTACCCACACACAGGTCATCACGCACGAGGTGATGGAACGGCCTGTTAGTGGCGGTTTTATGAGGTTTTGCGCAGGTTCGTTACCAACGCAGTTGTTTTCTCACCGCACGCAGCTCGCGCGACCATCACCCTCTCCCCCCAGGCGCCATTGTCTCGAAGGTGAACCAACTACCCAGCATCCAACCGGTAGCGAGGAAGTAGATACCTCATTATGAATTCGCAGAAGGTCTTGTGGCCGGGCGCAATTAGCACCTGATTTATGCTGGGTTTATGGCAACCCACGTTGATATGCCCGACTTTGACAGTCCAGACTTCGTCGCCGATCCCTATCCGGGCCTTGCCGCGCTGAGAATTACCGATCAGCCTGTGTGGAGCGAGCAGCTCGGTCAATTCCTCGCCGCAACCCACCGGGATGCAAGCGATGTACTTCGAGCACGCTCTCTTCAGCGGGTTTTTAGTCCGAAAGAGCCAGTCGACAACTGGTCAACGTTCAACTACCTCCACTCTGACTCACTGCTTGACTCCGAGCCTCCCAAACACACGAGGCTTCGGTCTCTCGTGACCAAGGCCTTTAACCCCAAAACCATCGAAGCTCTTCGCCCCGCGGTGGCAACGATCGTTGAAGGGCTGCTGGGTGAGCTCGATCGCAAGTTTGACGACGGAACAGCTGATCTCATTCGTGATTTTGCGGAGCCGCTTCCGGTCAAAGTAATCGCTCACCTGCTCGGGTTCCCACCAGAAGATGAAGACCTTCTTCGCCCGTGGTCGCAAGCAATAGTGAAAATGTATGAGGTGTCCCCCGATGATGACACCCGCAGCGAAGCGCGGCGCGCAGCCGACGAATTCGCGGCGCACGTTGAGCGCCTCATGCGTCTAAGGAAAAAAGAACCCGGCGATGACCTCATTTCCCATCTTGCTGCTGTTGAAGACGGTGGCGAGCGCCTCAGCACCACAGAGCTTGTCGCGACCTGCGTTCTCTTGCTCAACGCCGGGCATGAAGCGAGCGTGAATGGTCTTGGTAACGGCCTAGTTGCGGCGATGAACCATCCCGACCAAATGGCTTTGCTTCGCGAGGATCCAGAGGGCGTCTCCCCCACTGCCATCGAAGAATTCTTGCGCTTTGACTCTCCCCTCCATCTATTTGAGAGGACCGCTCGAGCCGACATAGAAATTGGCGGCGTGACGATTAGAGAAGGCCAAAAGATTGCGGCACTGATTGGCTCAGCAAACCGCGACGAGTCAGTGTTTGACCAAGCTGAGCGCTTTGACATCACTCGAGACCCCAACCCCCACATTGGCTTTGGGGCAGGGATTCACTTCTGTATTGGCGCTCCACTGGCCCGTATGGAGATGTCTGTTGCGCTCCCGGCTCTGCTAAATCGCTTCCCGAGCATTGATTTATCGGGCGAGCCTGTTTCGAGGGGCACCTTCGTGCTGAGGGGATGGGCCGAAGTCCCCATCCACAACGCTAGCTAACTCCTAGTCTGACTTGCTCGTGGGTACTGGAGCTGAAATATCGACTGCGACCTGGGGGCACACAGCCCACGAGGCGTCAGAGACAAGGGAAAAGTCTTCGTGAAAAACAAGAAGGCGGTGATCTGGGTTCGCATCGCACTTGCTGCAACTGCGGTGGGCCTCGGCCTCGTCGGCGTTCTTGCTTCGGATTCTCTTCTCTAACCCCCGTCTCACCACAGGCACTGTTGAAAGGTCACGACATGATCACGGTCCGCTCTCTGCCCCTTCGCACCTTCGCTCATCGCGCCGGGACTGGCATCGCGCTCCTGCTGGCTTTGGGGATTCTTGTGGGATGTAGCACGCCTGAACCCACCAGCCCCGACAGCTCTTCGGGTGAGGAAAGTCCCTCAACACTGGAATCGACAGAAGTCGCCCCAGAACGAGTTGACATCCCCACCGGGCTCGAAGCACGCAGTTTTGCGGAAGGTATTGATGACGCAGAGTTGCTCTCGTGGGTAGAGGCCGCCATCGCTGAGATGAAAGATCCCCCCACCAGTTTCCTCGGTCTGATTTGGCCCATCGGCACCCAAATCGACGATGAACCAGACCCCCAGCTCTTCGACGGAGACATGTTCCGCGAACACACGCAAGCAATGACAGACGAAGACCGGGACGCAACCGTCGCGACCTTCCGGGAATGGCAATCCAACCTGGTGTGTGCCGAAGACATTAACGACCGAGAAATGGAAGACGGCGCGAAAAGAGTTGAACGCTGGATAACGGGAGGGGCAGATGTCGCGACAGCGCCTGATCCCTGTTTCAGAGCCCGATCAGGCGTATACGCGTGGCCAGAGGGAGTCAGTAAAACCACGGCAGCAGAGGTGTGGTTCCACGAGACCTACCACGGGCTCTCGAACTACCTGATTCGCCAATGCTCCGTGGCCGAAAACAAGCCGGAAGAACAGTACGAGGGCATTCGGTGGTTTGCCGAGGGCACCGCCGAATACTTCGGTAACTACATGGCAGCAAAGATAGAGGGCCGCGACGATTACGTCCAAGTCATCTTGCGCAAGGCCTACGATGACTATCGCGGCGACCCGGGGGCAGACTTCAATAATGCTTATTTCCAGGCAGCCGGTATCCAGCTCATGATTGAACGTGGCACTATCGACGCAGCCAAGGTCACAGACGGTAGCTACTTCAACGACTGCGCATACATGGAGACTTTTGACCCCGATCAACCTGAAGCGCGCTATATCGCGGAAAACTTCGGAAAAATTGAGCGGGTAAACGGTTCATACCAATACCGCGAAAGCGCAATCAACGGCTAAGTGCCCGACAGGAAAGGCCTGCGGGCAATCCGAGAATTAGGTTAGCGTGGTGCAATGCTGTCGTTCACGCCGTTAGTGGCTCGCTTAGGCCTTCTGGTTACCCTGCTACTGGCCATGGGGACAACCCTGGTAGCGAGCCCGGCCTTTGCAGCGTCCCAAAGCGATTGCGTCGCGGGCACCTACTTTAATGGGGTCGACACTTGCGTTGACGCGCCGGCTGGCAGCTATGTAGATACAGCAGGAGCCGCCAGTGCAACTCTCTCCCCTGCCGGTTCATTTGTCGCTACCAGCCGAGCCACCGGGGCCACGCTCTGCGTGGCTGGGACCTACCAACCCAACACCGGAGCCACCGTTTGTCTCTCTGCGCCCGCTGGAAGCTTTGCCGCAGAAGGCGCCACCGCGGCCACTCAGTGCGTTGCCGGCACTTTTCAAGCCTCAACAGGGCAAGGGTCGTGCACCCAAGCTCCTGCCGGTCGTTTTGTCGCAACTGCAGGCGCCACTGCCGCAACAGACTGTGTGGTCGGGAGATTCCAAGCATCTACCGGCCAAACCTCTTGCACGGACTCTCCCACGGGTTCGTTTGTGTCCACCACGGGTGCCGCCGCGGCTACGCCCTGTGCCGCTGGAACCTACCAACCGCAAGCGGGTGCCACCAGCTGTATCAGCGTCGCTGCAGGAAGTTTCAGCGCAGCAGGAGCAAGCTCTGCTACGACGTGTGCTGCCGGGACCTACCAACCGACTGCTGGCCAGGCCTCGTGCGTGAAGGCTCCCGCAGGATCCTTCGTTGCCTCCACTGGGGCACTTTCTGCAACCCAGTGCAAAGCAGGGACGTATCAAAACTCCACCGGCGGCACCAGCTGCATAAATGCGGGTGCTGGCTATTACGTAGCGAAGGCTGGTGCTACCTCTCGCACAGCCTGCGCCACAGCGACAGGCACCACCGCAACAAGCTGTGCTGCAGCTGTCGTGCCAGAGGAGACCGTCGAGGAAAGCCCGCCGGTAGAAACCGATAGCGCAGAGCCCGTCCCCCTCGATGGTGGCGTCACCGACGAGGCCACCGGGCTTCAGTGTGCACCGGGGACCTGGTCTGAGACCGGTCTTTCCACCGCAGAGGGTGGATGTATTGAGGCTGAACCGGGATACGCCGTCGTGTTAGCAGGAGCCACGGAACAAAGTGAGTGTCCCGCGGGAACGCTGAGCCAAGAGAGCGGCGCGGCATCGTGCCGACCCGCTCCCGTGGGAACTTTTGTGCCCACTGCTGGTTCTTCCAAGGCCTACGTCTGCGACGAAGCGACGGGGCTTGGCGCCACCACGTGTGCGGGTTATGTTGCCCCCGGGGTCATTGCCTTCTGGATTGTGTTTGGGGTGCTGGTTCTCGGCGGCGGGGGTGGAGGACTGTGGTGGTACCTCAGAAAAAACAATGCTGGCCCAGCAAGGACCAGCGGCACTTCATCGGGTAGGCGTGCTGCTCGAGAAGGCGCCTAGCCGGGGACGATGGGCAACGACTCCTCCCATTGAGGCCATGACGCTCTCTCCACCCTTGATCGGAAATTACTTCCTCGCCGTTGCGGAACACGTGGGACGAAATCCCGCAGGCTCCCCCGTGTATTTTGGGGCAGATCGGGTAAAGGTGGAAAGCACCTTCAGGCTCACCATCTCCCCGCAGATATCAGACACTGTCACTGACTTGGTGAGCGACACTATTGAAGAAAACGGATCCTATTCTTCCTCCACGAGGATGCCAGCCTTGCGTGCTGGTTCGTATGAGGTGGTGCTGTCTGGAACACACACCAATGGCGCCACCTTGGAGCTGACGTGCACCATTACAGTCGATGCGACCGGAAGCTACGTCACCATTTCAGATAACGTTCCGGTCATCCGATAACACCGGTGGTGCGATCGATGAGGGCCTCCCGCCTTCATCGGGCAACGCCATACATCACACAGGCCGTAAGCCCGTGAGGGCTGCGATTTCCTAGAGAAACCGTTGCGCCACTGACATCCGCGAGCTGTTTGACGAGGGCAAGCCCCAACCCTGTGCCTTCATATTTCGCTCCCCCACGCCAAAAACGCTCGAATGCTAGCGGGAGGTCGCTCTCCGCCATGCCCGGGCCTTCATCGTGAACGCACAGGGAAACGGTGTTGTCGTGGCTCTCCAAGTCCACCGAAATTGTGGACCCGGGAGGGGAAACACTCAAGGCGTTATCCAGGAATACATCAAGGATTTGTTCGACGGAAGTGGCAACACCCACGACAAATACTCCTTCTGGGACTCGGGAAATAAGTCGAACACCCGCTTCATCGGCAAGGTTTCGCCAACTTTCCACCCTTTCCCTCGCGACAGAAGTGGCATCGATTTCCACTCGCTCCGTTTCTTCCACCCCAGAGCGCCCCAGGGCAAGAAGGCCATCAATGAGTCGGGTGAGTCGGGCGATTTCATAATCAATTGCATCAAATCGCTCTTCGCCTTTGGCGTCAAGAGTGAGCGAGTCTCGCAATCGCTCAAGGCGCAGCATGATGGCGGTGATGGGAGTACGCAGCTGGTGGGACGCATCCGTTGCAAATCGCTGTCGCTGCTCGACTAAAGCTCCGACCCGTCCTGCCATGTTGTTGAAGGCGCCGGCGAGTGCCTGCGTTTCTCGGGGACCAAGGTCCTCGCGGGCACGAGCAGTGAAATCCCCTGCCGAGATTTTTCCAGCGGTAACCGAGAGCTCCCGAATTCCGGTGACAAGCCGACCAGAGAGAATCACGGCAATCACAGCACCCAACGCCAAAGTGATAAGCGCAACGAGTCCAATGCCCACCCATTGCCGGTTGACTTCTGCGTCAATCACAGCTTTGTCAAAAGTCAGGCGCACAGCGCCCACGATCTCCGGGCCGCTGAAGACGGGGACGGCAACGTACACGAGGGTGATCCCCAGGGTGTCTGAAAACCTTTCACCGGTGCTAATGACCCCGCCAAGTGCTGCCTCAAACTCAGGCCGACTCACGTAAGACAACCCCACCCTAATTTCTTCTGGGTCATTAGTGACCACCGCGCTTCCTTGCGAGTCGACAATGACAACACGAGCGCCGCCCGCATCTCGGTAGTCCCCCACCAAGTCCCGCACCGGCGCCAGATCGGCCGCCCCCAACGACTCGAGGGCTTCTTCCGCACGTCCTGCCAACACGAAGGCATCCCGTTCCAAACTGGTGAGCAGGCGCTCACGCTCCACACTTTGTAAAAAAATCGCAAACGGAATCGTAGAAACCGCTAAGGCAAGAAAGGCGACTCCCAAAAAACTGACGAGCAGCAAACGCCTCACTGGGGTTCCCCCAGACGAAAGCCGACACCGCGAACGGATTCGATCCAGCGCGCATCGCCAAGTTTTTTCCTAATCGCAGCAATGTGAGCATCGAGTGTTTTGGTGCTGCCATACCAATTCATGTCCCACACATCGGCGAGGATGGTTTCTCGCCGGTGAACGGCTCCCACTTCCGACGCGAGATAGTGAAGAACGTCGAATTCCTTCGCCGTAAGAGCAACTTCGACACCGTCAAGGCTCACACGGCGTTCCCTCGGGTCTATAGTCAAAGCCCCCACGCTCAGTGGGCCCGTCTCGGGCCCGTCCCCACCCTGGTCGTAGCGGCGATGCACAGCTCTCACCCGGGCAAGCAGCTCTCGCATCCCGAAAGGTTTCACCAAATAATCATCTGCGCCAAGCTCAAGCGCCAATACCCGATCGGATTCATCACCCCGGGCGCTGATGACGATAATCGGCACCGATTGTGTCTCTCGTGCACGTCTAGCAACCTCAATCCCGTCAATATCGGGCAACCCCAGGTCAAGGAGAATGACGTCCCACGCGCGGGCAGCGAGTTGCGCGAGCCCCCCTGCTCCCGTGTTTTCATGCACCACGTTCCACGACACGGCTTCCATTGAGTCGATGATGGCTCCTGCTATGGCGCGATCATCCTCAATGAGCAAAACCTTCATGTCGATCATTGTCGCGCAAATGCGGCACGTACCTTCGCGCCGAGGCTGTATTGGGCACAATCTTGTTCAATCTTTACTATTTCTTGGATATTCGAGCACTCTGTCTTGGGTCTCTCCTCTTTAGGCTCAAATCATGGCAACTAACGCATTCATCGGATTAGGCATCATTGGGATCTTGGGCGCAGGCTCTGTGGCTGTTGTGGCAAATACAGAATCCCTGCTCGCACAGACCCCCTCCGCGCTCAACGAAGCAAGCCAGGTGCTTGTTCCGACGGAAGGCGTGGATCCCGCGGCAACGGCACCTTCGCCAGCGCCAGCCCCGGTAGCCGACGTCGCACCCGCCGTCGACGGATCTCCCGCTGCCCCCGCAGCTACTCCAGCACCAAGCCCTGCCCCCCCAGCAGCGGTGGTGCCAGCGACCCCAGCTCCAACTCCCGTAGACGGAGCTTCAAGCGGTTCAGCCGCCTACAGCGATGATGATGATTACGACGACGATGACGATGACGACGATGACGACCACGACGACGATGACGATGACGACGATGACGACCACGACGACCACGACGACTATGACGACTAGGCGCCCTGTCGGGTTCCTGATGGCCCAAAGCCTCACTGTTGCAAGCTCAACAGCCTTGTTTGGTCTTGCTGGTTTTCTCAGCGCCACGGCAGACCCACCCACCTCTGATTTATCAACGATTAGCTCGTTGCCTGCTTCGCTCACTATTGGGTCAGAGCTCGACAATCTTTTGACCACGGAGCCCCTCGCCGATGCTGCGCCAATCCCCTCAAGCCCGGTCTCAGCCAGCACCCCAGCTCCTTTGCCATCGCTCGAACCGGCTGTGACCCCTGCCGTCACTCCAAGCGCGCCAGCTCCAGCTCCACCCCCAGCCCCAGCCCCACCTCCAGCACCCGCACCCGCACCCGCACCCGCGCCCGCGCCAGCACCAGCACCAGCACCCGCACCCGCACCAGCACCAGCACCAGCACCGGTTGATGGCGCTTCGACTGGCTCCTAGGGCTGGGCTGTGAATATTGCCTCCTCGCCTGCGAGCGATTCAGTGCTCGGGGGTATGCACCAGCACCGGTTGATGGCGCTTCGACTGGCTCCTAGGGCTGGGCTGTGAATATTGCCTCCTCGCCTGCGAGCGATTCAGTGCTCGGGGGTATTCACGCTGCGCTTTTCAGCGATTCCTCGCGGGCACAGAGCTTCACCGCAGAAGCCAAACTCATGGGAACAGTGGCCCGCGTCACCACGGTCGGGGGAACTCCAGAGCTTGCGGAGCAGATAGTGGAGTACCTCCACCATCTCGATGCGGTGTGGAGCAGATTTGAGCCACATTCGGAGATCAGTGAGCTAAATAAGCACCAAGGCGTCCCCTTTGCCGTGAGCGAAGACACCCGGGAGCTCGTGGAGCTCATGATTGCGGGCCACGCCCGGACACTGGGCTCCTTTGACCCGACGCTTTTGCCCGCATTACTGGGTGAGGGCTACACCTCCTCACTCGTGAACCCCGACAAAACCACGGTGCTCCCAGCACACTCGCTGGGCCGCGGTGACCCCCAAGGGATTCACATCACCGGAAACACCATCACCCTTCCCCGAGGCACAACACTCGATTCAGGCGGAGCGGGCAAAGGCTTCGCCGCTGACCGAGCCGCGGTGTGGGCCCGTGGCAAGGGCGCCTTGGGAGTTCTAGTCGACGTGGGTGGCGATGTCCGCGTCAGTGGTCTGTCCCCTCGAGCAGATTCATGGCGCCTGGCCATCGAGCATCCCCAAGATTCCACACACCGGCTGAGCGTAGTCGCGTTGGCCGATTCAGGCGTCGCAACCTCCACCACTACCAAACGAAGGTTTAGTGTGGAGGGTCGAGAGACCCACCACCTCATTGATCCCCAGACGCTCCGAAGCAGCGAGTCAGATGTCAACCAGGCAACGGTGATTGCTCCCACCGCGGCTGATGCAGAAATTGCCACAAAAATTGCGTTCTCCCGCAACTCTGCAGCGCTGTTCGCCTATGCAAACCGCCATTCTTATCAGGCCGGCTGCCTGCTCAACACGGGCGAGTGGCTTACAACGAAAGGCTGGCCAGAAACAGATGCTTGATTTTTCTGATCCTCACATTTGGTGGTATTTGACCCGGGCCAGCGCAATGATTGCGTGGGTTCTTCTGACACTCACCGTGGTCTGGGGTGTCTTGCTCAAGACCCGCATTCTGCGAGGGGCGGATAACCCAGAGTGGTTGAAGGTCATCCACCGATACCTCTCAGGACTAGCACTGGTAATGGTTGTGATCCACATCGGAACTCTCTTACTCGATGACTTCATTGATTTCGGTCCGGCTGATGTTCTTATTCCTTTCGCAAGCGATTTTGAGCCCTTCGCCCTCGCGTTGGGTATCCTCGCGTTTTACCTTCTTCTTGCCGTCTCTCTTTCCGCTCTGGCATCACGCTGGTTGCCGGAGCGAGTATGGAAAGGCATTCACTTCGCCAGCTATGGCGTGGTCGCCCTGGTCGCTTTCCACTCCGGGCTTGTCGGCACCGATGTTGGCACCCCCTGGTATACGGCGATATCACTGATCCTCATCACCACCACTGTTTTAGTCGCCATCGTTCGCGTGGTGATTGCCGGGCGAGCAAGGCCCACTCCGCGAAAAACTACGCCGATGTCGCCGACCACAACACCGCTCGCGGTGCCAGCGGGCGGTGGAACGTTTTTGGCACGTGTCGTAGACCGACAGGACCACGGCCCAGACATTGCCGAGTTCATCTTGACTCCACTCGATTCCGGGTGTGAGCTGGAATGGGAAGCAGGAGCTCATCTCACCCTGCATCTGCCGGAAGGGTTAGAGCGCCAATACTCGCTGGCAGGCGACCCGGCCGAGCAACACACCCTTGTTCTCGGCGTGCTCAACACTCATGGCCCAGGCGGGGGAAGCACGTGGATCCATGACAACCTGAAAGAAGGTGACACCATCGTCTGTAGCGTGGGTTCCAATCACTTTGGTCTCAAGCCCAGCCCCCGATACCAATTCATTGCCTCGGGTATCGGAATCACAGCCCTTCGGTCGATGTTGTTTTCTCTTCCCGCCCACCGCGAATGGTCTCTGATTTATGTGGGTCGCTCTCGAGATCGGATGCTGTTTTCTGAAGAACTCGTTCACGAGTATGGGGACCGCATCACACTCTGGGTCACCGAAGAATCAGGCTCGAGACCACCTCTTGAGGACCTGATTGATCCGCTCGCGGAAGTGTATGCGTGTGGCTCGGAATCGTTGCTGGAACGTGTCGAGCACTCTGTTGCGCCACGAAGGCTTCATCTGGAGCGCTTCACCCCCCAGAAGCGTTCCTCCACCACAAATCTCAACTCCTTTCAGGTTGTTGCTCATCAGAGCGGAACAAAACTGCAGGTAACTGGCAGCGAATCGGTGCTGGACGCGATCGTTTCTGCCGGTGTGCCGCTTGCCGCATCGTGCAAACGAGGCGTCTGTGGCAGTTGCGAAGTTCGGGTCTTGGAGGGAACCCCGGAGCATCTTGACTCGGTGATGAGCGACGCAGATAAAGATGACCTCGGCGTTATGTATCCGTGCGTTTCTCGGTCACTGACCCCGGTGCTCACACTAGATATCTAGGCGCTCTGTGCCTGGCGCGCGGTCGTCACGGAAGGCTGACGGACCTTGTTCCACGTCGAAAGCTTGGGCTTGGTCAGAAGTGTTGGGATCGTCGTGACCACCACGACAAAGGCGCTGAACCACCAGTAAAAAAGTGGGGAACCATTCGATTCAGCACGTTTTTCGCTGGTCTCGCATCAGCATCCAAGATCAAGACAATGTCGCTCGTTGCGGCAGCGAAGGCTTCGTTCAGGGACTCGGATTTTCCATGGGCCTCGTCGTGAGTGATGACCGAGAGTCCCTGAACATCGACAAACGCGGCCAGTTCCGCCGCAGTACCATCGGTGGAACCATCGTTGATGACGATGACCTCTAATTGCGGCCATCGAAGCTCCAACACACTCCGGATGACATTGGCGATGTGTTTCTCCTCGTTCCTGGCAGGAATCACCACAGACACCACCGGCCAACGCTCTCTGGCCACGAAGAGGTCGGAAAGATGGGGTTCAAGGTCTTCGGTCCGCAGGCGCCGGCGATCCAACCGATATTGCCGCGACGAGTTCACCGCAAGAGCAGCGATGATAATCGGGAACAGCGCCAAGAACCACATTGAGACGATGTAGAAAATATTGCCCGACAGGGCGGTAAAAAACTCACTCACGAGTGAGTTCTATTTCGTGCTGTGCGACGCATCACGGGAACGCCAAAAATAGTAAAAAGAAAGCTCAGAAGCCAAATCACAGCTGCCACTTGATACTCGCTGAGATTGGCCCCGGATTGCCACCAGGCGTAGATGCCAAAGCCGAGCTAGGCGAGCCAAAAGAAGACGCCGATGATGCGATGCCACCCGTTGGTCAGGGCTTCGGGTGTCTCTTCCCCGGTGCTAATCTCGACAAACTCGCCATCCAAGACATCATCGGGCAACGACATGGCCGTGTACTTGTGAACACCAGGAATCGAGGTGAAGGCCTCGGCTAAAGGATGCGGTTCTGGTTTTTCCTCATGACGACCAATGCCTACACAATAGAGACACAATCTGGCCCCGTCGATCGCGAATGAGACGTCGCACAAAGCCCCGGCCCCGCCCGTTGAAGGGTGTCAGACTATGTCCGTGCCCACACCCTCGTTCTATGGAGTAACCACTACGGGCATTGTGTGTGGGATGGGTTGCCCATCCAGGGCACCAAAGCCCGGCAACGTTCTTTACTTCACACGACTGCGTGATGGCAGGGACGCAGGTTTACGCCCGTGCAATAGGTGTCGACCCGATCACGACATGGCACCAGGACAAGCTTTCCAACGTTTCATCACCCAGCAATTAGAGCTCCTCGCAGCAAATCGACCCGGCGCGACGATAACGGAGCTCGTGGCGGGGTTCCCATTATCGCGTCGTCAAATCGAAAGGTTAGTCCAAGCGGAAACAACTCTGAGTCCCGCCCGATATATCGCTAGTGTTCGCTTAGATGGCTAAATCGTGGGTCCCAGGCTTTATTGCCTTGGGACTGGTGTGGGGGGCATCGTTTCTGTTCATCGAGCTCGCACTAGAAAGCTTCACGCCACTGGGAATTGCCTTTTTACGCGGTGGCTTAGGCGCCCTCTCGCTCCTGATCATGATCATGATCATGAAACAGAAGCTGCCCCGCAATGCGAGGCATTGGCTTCACATCGCGGTGGTGGCAATGCTGCTGAACACCGCCCCAGGTTTCCTTTTTGCCGTGGGCCAACAATATGTCTCCAGTTCCATTGCCGGCATTCTCAATGCCACCACCCCCATGATGACCTTGCTGGTTATTTCCCTGGCTTTTCGGGACCAACGACCCACGTTCAATCAAAATCTGGGAATAGTGCTGGGGTTCCTTGGCGTAACACTGGTGGGACTGGGTGGTGGAGAGGTCTCGGTGACGTCTCCCTGGGGGATCGCAATTCTTTTGGTGGCCACACTGTGTTACGGAATCGCGATGCCCTATGCGAAGAAGTTTGTATCCCCTCTGCCCTATAGCCCCTATGTTCTCGCCACAGCCCAGGTATCCGCTTCCGCCGTCGTTGCAGCGGCCCCAGCGTTGATATTCGGGATCACGTATGCACCGATAACGGTCAACGCTGCCTGGGGCATCGTTGCCCTCGGAGTGCTCGGCACCGGCTTGGCCTATGTCTGGAATTATCGAAACATTGAGAGCGCTGGAAGCGTCATTGCATCATCGGTGACCTATGTCACGCCCGTTATTGCTGTGATTTTGGGGATGCTTATTCTGGGCGAGCGCCTCAGCATTGTTCAAATCGTTGGTGGAATCCTGGTCGTCATTTCTGCTCTGGTGGTGCAGAAAAGACTTCGAATCTGGCCGGGTCGGGCATAGCTACTCGAATCTCAGCGCCTCAACAGGTTGAAGCTTCGACGCGGTGCGTGCGGGCCACACCCCAAACACCACTCCTACCAAAGCGGAGAAGCCCATCGCCACGACCACAGTGGTGGGATCGATGAAGAAATCCCAGCCGCCTAAGACGGAGAAGCCATAGGACGCCAGCTGGCCAATGGTGAGACCAATCAGTCCGCCCAGAACGGAAAGCACAACAGCTTCCATCAGAAACTGAGTCAAAATCTGTGACTGACGGGCGCCAATAGCGCGACGAACACCAATTTCTCGGGTTCGCTCGCGCACGGAAACCAACATGATGTTCATGATTCCGATGCCACCGACCACCAAAGAAATTCCGGCGATACCGGTGATTAAGATTCCAAGAGTCCCGGTGACGGTCTTGATGGTGTCTTGGAGTGCCGCCTGATTGAAGATGGAATACGTTGCATCATCGTCATTGACCACCCCCTTGGAGTAACGCAGGAACTGCTCGACCCGGTACTCCACGGGATCTACTGCTTCTTGCGACACCGCTTGGATGCTGATCGAAGAGAGGTAGGGCGACTTGGAGAACAAGCTTCTCGCGGACTCCTGGGTGATATAAACGTTGGCTCCCGCGCCAAAGCCATCAGCGTCGTCCAAAACCCCGATGACGGTGAATGCCACCCCATCGAGCCGAATCTGTTCTCCGATTGTCGAGACGGCGAAACCCAAATCGCTTGCACCTTCCGCGGACACCACAACGGTCCTGGTGTCTTGCAACCCCGGCGAGGAAGGAAGGAAAGTTCCGAGCGCAACGTCGGGGTTAGCAACATCAAAATACGACGCCGACACGCCCACGATTCCTACACCCACAGATTCGGACCCATAACTTGCGGTTCCAAAAGAGTTCACCTGAGTGCTGATTTTGAGAACGCCTTCGATTCCCCCAATTGCTTCGGCGTCAATTTCTTCCAAACCGGTGGGAGTCGTGGCCGAAACAGTAATTTGGTTCGCACCGAGCGAAGCTAACGAATCATCGATTCCTTGCTGGGCTCCTTGGCCCACGGCGGTCAGGGCAACGACCGCGCCAACACCAATGATGATGCCCAGCATGGTCAGGCCAGAGCGCACCTTGGCCGCAGCGATACGGGAAAGAGAAAGCCTGAAGGTGAGCCACAGATTCATCGAGCACCCGCCATCGAGCCCACTTCATCGCGCTCGATCAAACCATCTCGGATATAAATCCGACGATTGGCGGCCGCGGCGACCTCGAGGTCATGAGTAATCAGCACAATAGTGCGGCCTTCGGCGTTCATTTCTTTGAAAACGTCCATGACCGCAGCACCTGAGCTGGTGTCGAGCGCACCGGTGGGCTCGTCAGCAAGGACCAGATCGGGGTTGGTTACCAGAGCCCGGGAAATCGCCACGCGCTGTTGCTGTCCACCCGAGAGTCGACCTCGATCAAAGTCCAGCCGGTCACCCAGGCCTAGGCGCGAGAGCATGGCCGCTGCGCGTTTCTGGGCTTCCTTGGGCCGAAGGCCTTGATAGAGCAAAGGGGTTGCCACGTTATCGACGGCGGAGGTGAGCGGAAGCAACTGGAACTGCTGAAACACAAAGCCAATCGCTTTGGAGCGCAGAGCAGTGAGTTCGTTGTCATCCAGCGTGGAAATGTCTTTACCGGCGATTTTGACCGTTCCCGAAGAGGGACGATCAAGACAGCCAATCAGATTCATCAACGTGGATTTTCCCGAACCTGACGGCCCGACTATCGCTACAAATTCCCCCCGGCGAACCTCGAGGCTCACATCAGCAAGAGCGACCGTGGGGACCTCACCCGTCTGGTACTCGCGCCTGACGTGCGAGAGCTCAACGACCAGGTCGGTCATTAGTCTTCCACCCCTTCAGGCGGTCCACCGAAACCAGAGGATGTGGAGGGAAGCGTTCCATCAGACCCGGTAACGACCCGGTCACCTGCGGAAAGTCCAGAAAGAATCTCCACGTAGTAGCCACCACGAATACCAATCTCAACGGGCACCGTGCTCACGGTGCCATCTTCTGCCTGGACCAAAGCAACAAACCCCTCTGGGCCCTCGCTAATCGCCGTCACCGGGGCGGAAATCACTCCCGGAGCTTCTTCGGTGGTAATGCTTGCTTGCGCGGTCATTCCTGCCCTCAGTCCCGCGGGGGCGTTCGGGATACTGATCGTGACCCCGTAGGTCGTGATGGAGCCACCGCTGAGGTCTACTGCCCCATACGCGTCCACCTTGGTGACTTTTCCTTCCCGAATTTCCCCAGGGATCGCGTCAAATTCGAGTGTCACGCTTTGTCCATCGACAATGCCGACCACATCGGACTCAGCAAAATCTGCTTCGACAACGAATTCTTCGAGCGCGGCGATCACAATGAAGCCCGAGGTGCCATTCACTCCCACGCTGGTCGTGCCGACTGGCTCCCCCAGCTGAGAAGCGATGGCAACAATCGTTCCCGCAACAGGCGCGATCATGGTCGCGTTAGCAAGATTGGTCTGTGCCGCAGTAAGCCCCGCCTGCGCAGAACTAAGGCTCGCCTCAGCGGATGCCTTCAGCGGGTAATACGCCTCGAGCTGTCGGCGAGCAGTCTCAAGCGATGCTTCTGCCGTTACCTTCTGTTTCTGAGCATTGAGCAACGTCAGTGCTTCATTTGCCAGGGGATACGAAGCAGAGGGATATTTGTCGACAATGTTTTCAATGGTGAGCTCTGCGGCCGTAATGGCCTGGTCGGCGGCAGAAATACCCTGACGTGCCTGATCGGCTGCTGTTTCAGCATTGGCAATGCTCGAGCGAGCTGCCGCAACCTGTGCGAGCGAAGCTGACACAGCTGAGTTCAGACCCTCGGTAGAGATTGATGCCAACACTGCACCGGCGTCAACCGTGTCGCCAACGGCGACGTTCAGTGATTCGAGGGTTGATGTTGCAGCCGCAGGGAACTGGAGCCCAAATTCTTGAGAGGGAGAAACAGTGCCAGAAGCAGCAACCGTGACGTCGACGTCACGAACTTGGACTTCCTCGGTCAGCACCGTTGCCTGGTCTTGGGGGGCGAGACCGATTGCGAGTCCGGCGCCACCACCAATGACGACCAGGCCGATCACGATGCCGGTAATGACTTTGCTTCTGGTCTTCACGCTGGTCCACTCCTCAAATCGACACTGTTACGACAACTTCCCCAGTATGCCATCCGCACTCTAAGGACTGCCTGGCTAGTGCCTATGTTTTTGCCATGAGGGGGCCATGGGTCGGTTGAGCGACATGATCGGGGGGCGCTGGGAAGGCTGGCAGGTAGACTCGCGAGGTGGCAAGCGAGAGTAGTGACCGTCTGGTCTGGATTGATTGCGAAATGACGGGTCTTGACCCAGCCGTCGAAGAGCTCGTCGAAGTTGCGGTAGTTATCACCGATTACGAGCTCACCGTCCTAGACCCCGGATTTCAGATTGTGATCAAGCCCTCAAACTCAGCGCTCGAGAACATGGGCGATTTTGTGCGCCAGATGCACACCACCAGCGGCCTTCTTGAAGAAATTCCCCACGGCCACACTCTGGTCGACGCAGAAGCTCAGGTGCTCGACTACCTCCAGAAGTTTGTCCCCGATGCAGGCGTGGCGCCCCTGGCAGGAAACACGATTGGAACCGATCGGGTGTTCTTGGCCAAAGAGATGCCTCTCGTCCACTCTCACGTGCATTACCGAAACATTGATGTCTCCACCATCAAGGAGCTTTCCAAGCGCTGGTTCCCGAAGTCTTACTTCCAGTCCCCCGAAAAAAATGGTGGGCACCGCGCTTTGGCCGACATTCTGGAATCCATCCGAGAACTTGAGTATTACCGGAGGGCTGTCTTTGTGGAATCCCCAGGCCTCGCCACCGCAGAATTGAAGATTGTGACCAAGGCCATTACGAAGCAATGGGAGTCGAGGCTGTAATACACTAAAGCGTCCCCGAACCGTGGTTTGGGGCATGGTGGGTATAGCTCAGTTGGTAGAGCGCCTGGTTGTGGTCCAGGAGGCCGCGGGTTCAAGCCCCGTTACTCACCCGAAGAATTATCGGCCAGCGATATCGCGGGAGCGGTGAAGAGAGAGAAATCTCTCCTCTTGCATTGCCCAGCGGGCCCACTGTGTTACGTATGATTGCCCGTCCCTGGCTATCGCGCGTTTCTTGCGCTCGTCTTCTCCCACGTCAAGCCAGATCATCTCAGCGCCCAAACCCTCACACTCACGCCTGATTGCACCACACCCCTCCACCACCAACGGAGTATCTGAGGGAACCTGCACCCACTCTCCTGGGCGGGAGCGTTTCCAATCCCAGGTTTGGTACGAGCCTGACTCACCCCGTGACCAGGGAAGAATGACGTGGGAAAAAATGTGCCAACTTCCCGCGTCTAGACCATCCCAACCGGGGTAGGAGTCATCGATGCTAATCAAAAAGGCAGAGCGGTCTGCGGCGAGACTCTCGGCTAAACGTGTCTTACCGGCGCCCGAACGGCCATCCACCAAGACAAGTGGCTGGGGGTTACGCTGCGAATTCATGATGCCTCCCGGGGGTCGAATCAGACCGCACAAAGGACAGTGACCACACCACGAACAAGGCAACAAGAATGAAAATACTTGCCGCCGCCATTGCCATGCCTAAGTTTTCCGACCCAGGCCGCGACATCAAGCGAAACATGACCAAGGGAAGGGTCTGTTGCGACCCGTAGGCCAGGAAACTTGCTGCGCCAAACTCCCCCAAGGAGGCAAGGCTCGTCAAAGCAGCGGCGGCTACTACCGGTCTGGCCAGGGTGGGCAACTCAATGAGACCAATAAGCTGCGCTCGGCTAGCACCATCGAGCTGCGCTGCCTCGAGAATGTCCGGTGACAGTGCCCGCCTGGCAGGGGCGATGATTTGAAACGCTAGCGGCGTGAGGAACAAGCTTTGGATCAGGGGCAATACCCACCAGCTCCCCGAAAGTGCTGGAGACACGTAGCCGGAAACAACCAAGGCCACGAGACCGATCACCACGGGAGAAATTCCGATGGGCAGAAGGACCAGCAGGCCTGCCCTCCGCTTGCTCAGCCACCAGGCAACGACCAAAGAAATCACCACCGCCACAACCATGTTCCGAAGGGAATTGCCCAGGGCCTCCACCACACTGAGGTTGAGGATGTCCCTCGCGCCTCGACCAGCCAGGTTGCTCAGGTTTCCCCCCAGCCCTGCTCCCTCGGTGATGGCCCTGGATAAAACACCGCCCAACACCCATAAAACCGACCCCACGAGCCCGACTCCTAGCGCTCCGCCCACAAACGACCGACTGGTCGCAGCTTCTCCCTCGCCAAAGAGGGCGGTGGGTGTGGCGCCTAACCTCCTTGCAAGGACAAAAAAGCTCAGTGTGAGTACAGATTGGAGGAGTGCCAAAAATCCTGCCGTGGGCAGGTCGAGCGTTTGGAGCGCGGCGCTGACAATCTCCGTCTCCAACGTCTCCACCGCCCCTTGCCCGAGCGTGACCACCAACCCAAAGCTGGTTGCTGAATAGAGCGCTACCAGTAGCCCTGCCGCGCTGAGGGCGGGAAGTTGCTGGGGCAACTGCAGATACCACCGCAGCTGGAGCGTGCTGGCGCCATCCAGTCGGGCAGCTTCTGCTTGGTCTCTCGGTGTCATAGACGCTGCCGTCACCACCGCAAGAAACCCCGCATTCATCAGCACGTGGGCGAAGATGATGGAGCCCAGTGCCACCCACGAGCTCTCCAACGCGTCGCCCAACAGGGGACGCAATGCTAAACCGATCAAAAACGCGGGCAACACAAAGGGCACGAGTAAGACTCCGGTCACCAACCGCCGCAGGCGTCGCAGCGAGGATAACCAGTACCCGATGGGATAGCCCAGAAGAACTGCAACGACCGCGCTCGCGAGTGCCACGAACGCGGTCGTTATCAGGAGATCGAGGCTACCCATCAAAGATGGCGGACCAGTCCTCCAACCACTGCTCGCGGTTGGTGTTGATGTCGAGGTCTTCACCAATGGTCGAGGTGGCTGGTTGTGCGAACGCGGCCCATGATTCAGGGATGTCAATGCCGGGAACAGCCGGGTAGACATACATCGCCTCGGGAACAGATGCCTGAAACTCCGGGGTGAGCAAGAACTCCACCAGAGCAGCAGCCCCGCTCTCGTTCGCGGAACCTGCGATCACACCGGCGTATTCGGTCTGGCGGAAGCAGTCAACGCGCAACGCTTCAGAGCCAGGCGACCCATCCTCCAGTACCTCCGCTGCGGGGGAAGAGGCATAGCTCAGGACAATTGGGTGATTGCCCCCGTAACGGGTGAAGTCAGAGAAGTACGCATCTTCCCAGGAACCCGCCACCTTTACTCCATTAGCCTCCAGCGCGAGCCAGAAGGATTCCACCTCAGCGGCGTCGTTAAAAGCTGCATTGGTGGACGCCAAGAAGGCGAGACCTGGTGAAGAAAAATTGGGGTTGGTAATCACGGTCAGGTCCCGGTATTTTTCCTCAACGAGTTCACGCCAACTCTGTGGCGGGGTGATTGACTCTTGCGCAAACCACTCGATGTCATAGTTGAAACACACGTCGGAATAGTCAATCGCGCTCGCCTCACCCGCAAAAATTCCTTCCGCCTCGGCGCGACCGAGGAAAGTGTTGTCAATGCCGAAGAACGCATCAGCAACCGGTGCATTCTTCGTCAAAACCAACTGGTTGGTCAACGAGCCCGTATCGCCAAGGCGCAGGATTTCCAGCTCGTACCCGGTTTCGGATTCAAACTGGGCAACGAGTTCCTCGCCAATCACGAAAGAATCGTGAGCAGCAAGCCGAACGAGGTTATTTTCTGGGCTTTGACACCCGGTGAGAGCCATCAGGGTGATGGCGGATAGAGCAATGGTTTTCATAGCGTGCCTTTCCTTGAGGGATATGGCACGGGGTGAGATGTCCTCCCTTCGCTGGCATGACCCAGAGCAGGTTCGACGGTCGAAACCTTGTGGTTTCCTCTCAGTCCTCAAAGGGACTCCCGTGTTCGCTTTTAGTCTATGCCTTGCGGGACTCTCGAAGCTTATGACTCCACCGCAGGCTTTTTGCGATGGGATAAATACCCAGATACGCCCATTGAGGAATCCGCAAAGACCTTTTCCGCAACCCGTGGTGGTTGTAGGTCGTGTCAAAGCGCTTGATGTAGGCGAGGAAATCTTTGGGCGAATCGTCCAAACGCCTCGAACTCATCCCGACCACCATTTCGGGGGCATACACAATCGAAAAGCCCTCGTCGTAAAGGTGAACGGATAAATCAATATCTTCAAACATGTGCTTATCCGCATCCAGGCAAATATCTCCTCGAACCTTTTCCCAAGCGGTTCTGCGCAGAGCCATATTGGTGCCAAAAAGGAACTGGTACTGCTTCACCAACCGCGAAATTGCTTTTCGGGCGGAATCATCCGCCCTCGCCATGTAACGGCGAAGTGGCATGTCGTAATACGTGACCGGCCCCGTCGCTGCATCGACAGAAGTGTCGAGGAATACCTTGATGGTGCTCTCCACCCAGTTGGGCTCCAGCACAGAATCGGAATCGATGCGGCCGATCACATCGCTGGTCACGGCATCAAAACCCATGTTTCTTGTGGGAGTAATTCCCTGCTCGCGGTCTTGACGCAGAATCACGAGGGGCGCATCCGGGAAGTCGGATTGAAGTTCTTGCAGAATCGTGCGGGTCAGGTCGGTCGACATGTTATCGACAACGATGATTTCCGTTGCCGGAACCGTTTGATTGAGCGCTGCCAAAACGCAGGCGCGAATGGTCGATTCCTCGTTGAAAGCAGGGACCACGATGGCGATAGTGGGGACAGAATCGGCAAGGGGCATGTTAGTCCCCCGCACTCAGGGGGGCGCGAAGCAACTGCACCACTACGGTTCCACCTTTAGTCGTTTGGGTTTCGACATCCTGAAAACCCATCCGGTGATGAAACCGAAGGGAGCCAGGGTTTGGCGGCTCAAGATTCACTTCACACGTGATCCCTTCGCGTCCTGCCGCCCGGGCCAGATCAAAGACATGTTCGTAGAGCGCCGTTCCCGCGCCCTGCCCCCGGAGTGATTCACCCAGCACGACCCTGTCGATATACAGGTGGTTCACAACCCGGGACTCGAAGTAGCGGTAATTCTCGCTGTCGTAGTTTTCTCCTGGGTCGACGCCCATCAAGAAACCTTGGACCTCACCTGACTCATCCAGCACCCCCAAGGCGACGCTGGAAAGGGCGAACAGCTTTTCAAGCTCCACCAGTGTCGCCATCGGGACGGCCGGGTACCCGGCGTTGTTGATATCCACAAGACCAGGGAGATCAGGGGCGCTCAGCGCCCGGAAAGAAGTCACGCCATATTCTCTCAGGCTTTACCAGCCCAATGTTCCCGGCGCTCCCTTGAACGGCCCGGTAATCCAGGAGGTAATCCAACCGCCATAGAAGTCCCCTTCTTGGGCATCGACTGCTTCCCCCTCTACCGTCGCAGAGTCCACTCGGCCGGGATACAAAGCCAGGTAATTTACTATCTCCGCAAACCCTGGGGTGGGCTCGGGGTACCACCAGGCTGCGCGTTCGAGACGTTCGCCGCCTACAATAATGTCACCGTAGGCGGCAAGACCCTTCCACTCACAAAATGTGGAACCGGGGACAGCCTCGATAAGGGTCATGTCCACATCGGCGAAAGGGAGGTAGTAGGTGGGTGGATGTGATGTCTCCAAGACCCGAAGCGGCGCCGTGGTGTCGGCGATAACGAGCCCTCGGTGGGTCACAACAATGTGATCCGCGCTGTGTTCAAGCCGCGGCGGCCTGGGGTAATCCCACACTGATTCTGCTTTTCTCATCACACACAACCCTCTTCCTCACACTTTCGCCCAACGTATCCCGCCAGACTGGTTGGTAACTGAGTGGTAACGACACTAGGTTTGCTCGCCTATTACCGCTACGCTTAAGAAGTCGTTTGTTAGATGGAAATCCTTACTGAGTCAATTGATGAAGTGCACCCCATGCGGGGAGAGGGTAGCCAGAAGTTTCGACCGTTGGTTTCGATCGTCGAAACTACGCACCACTGCACCACAGAAAAGAGACACAGCATGACAACCGGAATCGTTAAATGGTTCAACGGTGACAAAGGCTACGGCTTCATCACTCCTGACGACGGCACCGCCGACGTTTTCGCCCACTTCTCGGCTATCCAGTCCAGCGGCTACCGCTCACTGGAAGAAAACCAGAAGGTCGAATTCGACGTAACCGAGGGTCAAAAAGGCCCTCAGGCGGAGAACATTCGCCCCCTCTAGTCTTCCTGCAAGACAGGTCAGAACGGGTTTGCCTTCGGGCAAGCCCGTTCTGTCGTTAACGCAACATAGGATTAATCGATGCGCCCCCTTACCCCAGACATGATCGCCCAGGCCATGGTCAACATGACGGACCAGGATCTGCGTCTCATGACACTTCCCGGGCTACACGAAACGGTGTGGGGCGAACGGGAATTCTTGGGCTGGCGTGACGTGCATCACAACACCAAGGGGTATCTCGTGTTTTGGGCGGACGACGAACTCGTGGGTGTGATGGTGCGGGCTGCTGAAACACCCATGCCAGCCGGGCAAAGCGCCATCTGTGCTCTCTGCCACACCCAACAGCCAGCGCCCCAGGTCAGCCTTTTCACAGCACCCAAAACAGGTGAAGAGGGAATTCGTGGGAACACGGTCGGCACCTATTTGTGCGCAGACCTCGCCTGTTCCCTCCTGATTCGTATCCAGCCAGCAGAATCCGCAAACCTTCCCGCACCAGAGCGATCAGTAAAAAAGAAGTCCCTGGGTCTCAGAGACCGCCTCGAGAATTTTTCCCGGCGTGTGCGCTGCCTCGACGCCGCCTAGCGGCGGCGACCAAGGAATACCATGGGAATGGCGAAGGCAAAGCAAGCCGTCAACACGCCAGCACCAAAAAGCCACGGCGCAAAAACGTCAGGAACGACGAAGGCGTAAGTGAACATCGGAAACGATGCGAGGAAGATAACGGAAGTGACAATAACAATGAAAATGTTCATGGTCCCCCTAGTATCCCACACGGAAGGGCAGAGCCGATGAGCAGGGCCTCAGCATCCACACGTCGCACCCTACGACGCGTGCGCATCACCGGGTGGAGCGCGCTGACCGCTCTCCTGGTCACCATCGTCAGCTTCCTCACCTGGTTCCATATCGTTCTTCCCGCAGACCGCGGTGCAATGGACGCTTTTTTTGCCAATGAAGAAATCTCTGTCGTCGCCGAGAACGGTCTCATCCTTGCAACCCCGACGGGGCCCAGCACCAACCAGGGCTTAGTTTTTTATCCAGGCGCAAAGGTTGACCCCTACGCCTACCTCCCCACCTTCGAGGGTTTAATCGCCCAGGGTCTCACGGTCGTCGTAGTGGAGCCATTTTTTAACATGGCTCTCTTTGACACCACACCCCTCTCCGATGCCACCGCCCTCGCTCCTGGCGTAACTCAGTGGTTTGTGGGTGGTCATTCGCTTGGTGGAGTCAGAGCATGCATGGTGGCAGATGACCCCGCGGTGTCGGGGGTGGTGCTGATGGCGAGTTTTTGCGCCAACGACCTTTCCGCAACAGATCTCACAATCCTCCAGCTCTTTGGCGACAAAGACGGACTCATCGATCCAGTCGCCGTGACTGAAGCGAGTGCTTTGTTACCGATCAGCAACGTGGAATACACCCTCGCGGGTGCCAACCACGCATCTTTTGGAGCATATGGGCCACAAGGCGGCGATGGCATTGCTACCGCTAACCGCTCCGAAGTTTTTGCGATGATTCAGGCGACCATCACGACGAACCTGCTGACCGACTAATCCACCTGGTTCGCGCGCTCAATTACCAGTGCCTGCACTTTCGCAGCGTCTGCTTGGCCCCGCATTGCCTTCATCACCGCACCAATAATCGCTCCAGCAGCCTGCGTCTTTCCTTCTCTAATCTTTCCCAAAACGTCTGGTTGCGAAGCGAGGGCTTCATCGATAGCTGCGAGCAGGGCCCCATCGTCAGAAACGACCTCCAGCCCCCTGGCTGAAACTATCTGCTCCGGAGACCCCTCTCCCGCCACCATGGCGCCAAGGACTTCTCTGGCAAGCGTGTCGGTCAGACGCCCCTGATCGATGAGTTTTTGGAGGGCATGGACATCGCCGGGGCTCGCGAGTGAACCTGGCTCAACACCGCGGTCGTTGGCCATCCGGCTGAGTTCACCCATCCACCATTTCCTGGCAGCAGCAGCGCTCACACCCAAGACGATCGTGTCCTGAATTTCCCCGAGAAGGCCCGCATTCACGATCGCTTTGAAATCAACATCGGGGAAACCCCAATCTGCTCTCAAGCGTCTGCGCAACTCCACCGGCTGCTCAGGCAACAAAGCTCGCAGCGATTCCACGAGCTCGGCGCTTGCCTCCACCGGAAGCAAGTCTGGCTCGGGGAAATAGCGGTAATCATCGGCGTCGCTCTTCGGGCGACCCGGTGACGTCACCCCGGTGTCCTCATGCCAATGGCGGGTTTCCTGGGTGATTGTCCCCCCCGATTTCAGAATGTGGGCTTGGCGCTGAATTTCATAGCGAACCGCACGCTCAATGGAGCGGAAAGAGTTGACGTTTTTGGTTTCTGTTCTGGTGCCATATGCACTCGCGCCCCTGGGACGCAGCGACACGTTGGCGTCACACCTCAGGTTTCCCCGTTCCATCCTGGCGTGGGAAATTCCTAAGCTCCGCACCATATCCCGAATGGTAGACACGTAAGCGCGACCCAGCTCCCCCGCACGGTGTTCCATGCCCTCAATGGGTTTGGTCACAATTTCTACCAGGGGAACGCCAGCGCGGTTGTAGTCCACCAAGGAATACTCCGCACCTTGGATGCGCCCGGTGGCACCACCAACGTGGGTGAGCTTGCCCGCGTCTTCTTCCATGTGTGCTCGCTCAATGGGCACCTCCACCAGGGATCCATCGTCAAGCTCCACCGAGACGGACCCTTCAAAGGCAATGGGTTCGTCGTATTGGCTTATCTGATAATTCTTGCCAAGGTCGGGATAAAAGTAGTTCTTCCTCGCAAACCGGGAGACGGGGGCTATTTCGCAACCCAGGGCTAGACCGAGTGAAATGCTGTATTCCACGGCCGTCCCATTCACCACCGGCAGGCTTCCTGGCAGTCCCAAGCACAGCGGTGTGATGCAGGTGTTGGGATCAATCTGCGCTTCGTCCATGGCTGCTGGATTGGGGGCGTTAGAAAACATTTTGGTTTGGGTGGAAAGCTCCACATGGACCTCAAACCCGATCACGGGTTCAAACAGCTCGAGTGCAGCGTCAAAATCCATCAATGCGTCGCTTGCCATGGTCTAGATCACCTCCGGCACACGCTCGGAGACGAGGTAGCCATCTCGTTCTTCAAACAGGCGTTCACACGTGGCCCCGACTTCATAGAGCCTGGCATCTTGATAGGCCGGGGCCATTAGTTGCAGCCCCACCGGGAGTCCATCTTCAGCGCTCAGCCCCATAGGAAGTGACATCCCGGGAATCCCCGCGAGGTTCACGGGGATAGTGGTGACATCGCCCGCCCACATCGCTAGAGGGTCATCCATTTTCTCTCCCAGTGGAAACGCGGTAGTGGGAGTGGAGGGTGAAAGCAACACATCGACTTTTTCAAAAGCTTGGGCGAAATCTCTTTGAATCAGGGTGCGCACCTTTTGGGCAGATCCGTAATACGCGTCGTAATACCCAGCAGAGAGTGCATAGGTTCCCAAAATGATCCGGCGCTTCACTTCATCTCCAAAACCAGCGTCCCGGGTCGCGGACATGACGTCCTCAACAGTGGGGCTCCCCTCGGGGGTGACGCGCAGGCCAAATCGGACGGAATCAAACTTTGCCAAGTTGCTGGAGGCTTCCGCAGGAAGAATCAAATAATAGGCGGCCACAGCGTATTCACAGTGCGGGAGGCTCACCTCAACCACCTCAGCACCCTGACTCGATAAAAGCTCTAACGCCTTCTCAAAACGTTCCCGCACGCCCTGCGTGATGCCCTCGCCGAGCAGCTCCTTCACCACACCCACTCGAACACCCCTCAGGCTTTCTGCGCGGGAGCCCTTAAGTGCTGCCTCGGTCATGCTGGTCCACGGCGTGGGGATGCTGGTCGAGTCGTGGGGGTCATGGCCTGCGATGACATCGTGCACCATCGCCGAGTCCATCACGGTTCGAGAGACGGGGCCCACCTGGTCCAGAGAGGATGCCAACGCAATTACTCCATAGCGGCTGACCCCGCCATAGGTGGGCTTCACGCCTACTGTCCCGGTGAAAGAGGCGGGTTGGCGGATCGAACCCCCCGTGTCGCTACCAATGGCCACAGGGGCCTGTTGTGCTGCTACCGCGGCGGCAGAGCCCCCTCCCGAACCACCCGGTGCACGGGTTAGGTCCCAAGGGTTCTGGGTGGGATGGTAGCCCGAATGCTCGGTCGAGGAACCCATCGCAAACTCGTCCATGTTTGTTTTCCCCAGTGCCACCATTCCTGCTGATCGCAGCTTCGAGACAACGGTGGCGTCATAGGGGGGGACCCACCCTTCAAGGATCCGCGAACCGGCGGTGGTGACCATGTCATTCGTACACAACACATCTTTGATGGCTATGGGGATCCCAGCCAGAGGCCCCAGTTTCTCGCCGGCAGCACGCCGAGTGTCGATGTCTCGGGCAGAATTTAGCGCACTGCTCGAGCGGGCGAGAAAAGCCCCAATGCGGCTCTCGGTTGCCTCGATTCGGTCCAGGTGGGCTTGCGTGAGCTCGACGCTGGACAGGGTTCCTTCCGCCAACGCGAGCGAAGCCTCTGCCGCTCGCATCGAAATCAGTTCGCTCACTGCTCATCCCCCAAGATGGCACTGACTCGAAAGCGAGATCCGTCGTGGTCTGGTGCTCCAGCCAGAGCCTGTTCTGTACTCAAGGTGTCACCCACCACGTCTTCGCGGAAAACATTTCCCAGAGGTATGGGGTGAGAAGTCTGAGGAACATCGTCTCCGGCAACCTTTTGTACCGCTTCTACAGCACTCACGATGGCACCCAGTTCCCCGCTGAGGCGTGTAACCTCTTCCTCGCTGAGGGCAATCCGAGAAAGCGAAGCCAAATGGCGTATCGCCTCGGGGGTCATTTCCGACATTAATCTCCTTGGGTGGACCCCCAGTCTAAAGCGCCTGCGCCGCCAGAGCGTTCGTCAGAAACTCGGCAAAATCCTCAGCCTCAATGATGGGGACCCCCAGATCCAAAGCTTTCTGTCTTTTGCTTCCTGCCCCCTCCCCCGCAACAACGGCGGAGGTGGCCTTGCTGACCGAAGAGGCCGTTTTTCCGCCGGCCCTTCGCACGGCATCTTCGGCGCTGTCTCTGGTGTGATGGGGGATACTTCCCGTCACCACCACCGTGAGCCCCACGAGCGAGCCCGACGCCAGGTGTGGAAGAGGATTTTCGTCTGCGAAGCTGACGCCTGCCTCTTTCCAGGTAGCCACAATTTCTTGATGCCAATCAATAGCCCACCAGTCGCGAACTGATTCGGCAATCACAGCCCCCACACCGTCAATAGCCGCACGATCCTCGCTCGTTGCGGACATAATCCTCTCGAGAGACCCAAAGTGTGTCGCAAGCGCGCGCGCAGCAACAGGACCCACGTGTCGAATGTTAAGAGCCACCAAAAAACGCCACAACGGCTGTCGTTTCGCCCGCTCGAGCTGCTCCACCAATTCGGTGGCCGCTTTGGAAGGAATCCACTCGAGTGTCCCAGAGAATTCGGGGCCCTCCACAAAAACAGGGTCGCTCTTTTTCCGCCTCCGCCTAAAGGGCGTCTGGAGCACAACCTCACCGGTTTGGGCATCCCGTTTGGGTATGCCCGTATCGGGATCTCGGACCTCAACCACGATAGGGAAAAGATCCCCAAGGCTCATGTTAAACAGTCGAGCCTCGTTGACAAGGGGCGGGAGAGGCGGCTCCTTAGGGTTCGTCAACGCCGCTGCGCTCACTTCCCCAAGCCCCTCGATATCGAGGCCCCCTCGGGAACCAATATGTTCGATGCGCCCCCGCACCTGCGCGGGACACGACCGAGAGTTGGGGCAGCGGAGGTCGATATCGCCCTCTTTGGATGCGGCGAGCGCGAAACCACAATCAGGACACTGCGTGGGCATCACAAAAACCCGCTCCAAGCCCGTTCGTTTTTCGATTACTGGTCCAAGAATTTCGGGGATAACATCACCCGCTTTTCTCAGCACGATCGTGTCGCCGATGAGGATGCCTTTGGCTTTCACTACGTCCTGGTTGTGCAGTGTGGCCCGCTCCACTTCGCTCCCAGCAACTCGCACCGGCTCCAACACCGCGTAGGGCGTCGCGCGTCCCGTGCGACCCACACTGACGACGATGTCGAGAAGCCTGGTGGTTACCTGCTCTGGCGGATACTTATACGCGATCGCCCACCGAGGAGCGCGCGAGGTAGCGCCCATCTCGCGCTGAAGGAAAAATTGGTCCACCTTGACCACAGCCCCATCGATTTCGTGGGAAATCTCGTGACGATTTTCGTTGTGAGAATGGATGAAATCCAGCACCTCGCGCGACGCTGACGCCGTCTTGAGGGCGTCAGACACCGGAAGCCCCCACGAACGCAGAAGGTCATAAACCCCGCTTTGCGTTTCGACCGATGGCGTCCCCCACGCTCCAATACCGTGGACGACCATGGTGAGGCGTCGAAGCCGGTCACGCACAAGGGCTTTCTGCTTGCCGCTCTTACCCTCGCTTTTTTGACGAAGCGACCCCGATGCTGCATTTCTTGGGTTCGCGAAGACCTTTTCACCCATTTCCGCCTGCTGCGCATTCAACGCATCGAAAGCCACCAGGGGGAAAACCACTTCCCCTCGAATCTCCACCAGGTCCGGGTGATGGGACCCCTCCAGCACTGTGGGAATACCAGGGACCATGAGGGCGTTCTGCGTCACATCTTCGCCGGTCACGCCATCGCCTCTGGTCGCTGCGGAAACCAGGCGACCCTTTACATAGCGAAGGTTGAGAGCGAGTCCATCGACCTTGAGTTCACACAGAAAAGTAGCGGCCGGATACTGGGCATGAATTTTGTCAATCCAGGCAACCATTTCTTCATCACTAAAGACGTTGTCCAGGCTAAACATGCGCTCGGCGTGGGTAACCGGGGAAAACAGCTCCCCTCCCCCGAACCCAATATTCCGGGTGGGCGAATCAGCTCCCTGAAGTTCCGGGTAGTGCGCCTCCACACCTTCTAACTCGCGAAGGAGCGCATCATATTCGGCATCGGACACCAGGATTTCATCGCGGCGATAATACGCATCCTGCAATTCGAGCAGGCGGGCTGTCAGAGCGTCTGCTCGAGCGCGCGCGCCTTCGAAGTCCATTCCCCCATTTTAGACGAGAGAGCCGCCTTCACCGGGAGAGAATCTAGATTGCTAAATCCTGGGGAATACCCGTACGAAGCTCCCTGGGTAGATGCCCCACATCGTTGTGAGAAATCAACACCGGCGGTTTTGCGCTGCGGATCCGGATGATCGTGAGTCCCGCATTGGCCTGGTTGAGACCAATCCATCGCCACGATTCGGCTCCGAGGGCTTCTCTGACAAACCAGGCAATCACAAAATTATGTGTGATCAACAACTCGTGCCGATCCTCCGGGGATCGGGCGAACCACTCCGCAACAGCATCCGCCATCTGGGCTTCTCCGGCAGCGAGTTCTTCTTCGCTCACCCCGCCAAAGAAACCTTCGAAAGCGGCGGGCATCTCAGGGGTGGGCAGCGAGGGAACACAGTCCATCAACAAAGCGCTCGGTACCGCTGCAGGTATACCCAACTGTGAGGTCATTACCTCAGAAGTTTCCACCGCGCGCTGCAGAGGCGAGGTGTAAGCGGCATCAAAGGCGACGCCTTCAAGGCGTCCTGCTATCAACCGTGCTTGCTCACGACCGCGTTCACTCAAAGGACCATCCGGAAGGCCAAATTCGGCATCCACTTGCTCACCGTGGCGCACGAGATAGAGATAACGAGACATGGTGCCTTTCCAGCAAAGAGATGAATTTAGAAGCCCGAGGCTCCCCGGGGGTCGCGGGCGATGCCCTCGGCGACACCTTTCGCAACGGCTCCCACTACGACCGCAGAGAGCGGTTCCACCGCCAGCTCCTGGGCAATCTTTTTCACCGACGCGCTATCCACCCCAGCGAGTCTGGCAAGCCCCTCGTCCCGATCGAGAAATTCACCAGTGGTTAGCTCTGCGCGGCCTAGCCGAACCATCCGCGCGTCACTGTTTTCCAAGGCCAAAGCAGAACCCCCTGCAACGTTGCCTTTCGTACGAGAAAGCTCTTCCTCGGTGATGCCCCTGTCGGCAAGTCTGAGCAGCTCCTGCTTCATAACCTGGGCCACCTCGATAGCACTTCCTGGAGAGGTCCCCGCAGCCATGCCAAACAGCCCAGCATCGGCATAACTCGATCCAAACGAGTACACCGAATAGGCGAGACCTCGCTTTTCGCGAATCTCTTGGAATAACCGTGAGGACATTCCCCCACCCAGTATTTGTGACATCACCCCAAAGGCATGCCGTCTCTCATCGCTGGCCCGCAGCCCCGGTGTTGCGAGTGCCACAACCGCCTGTTCGAGTGGGCGCGTCACCGTGAGGCCGGTGGCTACTGAGGCAAGTGTGGCCGGTTCTTTTGAGCGTCTGGCCGCAGGAGCAGAGTTCTTGGACAAATCCCAACCGGAGGCTTCCAATCCAGCCAGCACACGGGCCACAACCTCAGCGTGCTTCAGCCCCCCGGCGGCCGTGACAACAAGCTCGAATGGTTGGTAATAGCGCTGATAGTGGGCCGACACGGACTCCCGGGTGGCAGCTTTGATGGTCGCTGGGTTTCCCCCAATGGGGCGACCCAACACATGGTCACCCAAGACGGTTTCCATGATGCGTTCGTGAGCGACATCGCTGGGGTCATCATCCGCCATCGCTAGCTCTTCCAGAATGACTGTTCTCTCGATATCAAACTCGGTTGCGTCCAAAACAGAATCCGCAACCATGTCCGCCAACACATCGATGGCCATACCCAGGTCATGGTCTTGCACCTTGGCGTAGTAGCAGGTGTGCTCTTTGGCGGTCATCGCATTGTGCTCGCCGCCGACCTCATCAAAAGCGATGGCGATATCAAGCGCCGTGCGCTTCGAGGTGCCTTTGAAGAGCAGGTGCTCTAAGAAGTGGGTCGAACCGTAGGCGACCTGGTCTTCATCCCTGGAGCCAACAGCAATCCAGAAACCGATGGAGGCAGAGAGAGCACCGGGTACTTCTTCGGTAAGGATGCGAACGCCACTGGGGTGAACCGTTCTCGAAACCAGAGCGTCTCCGCTGGCGGTGAATTCTAATTCGGGTGTGGTGAGGTCAAACTCGATGGCTGGTGACATGGCGCCCTAACCTTAGCGCCTCGACCTTGCCAACAAAGGCAGAAGGCCCAGAGCGTGAGCTCTGGGCCTTCTGGATGCGATCGGAAAGGACTAGGCCTTGACCGAAGCGCCAGCCTTCTTTGCTGCCGAAACAGCGATGATGCCGAAACCAACCTTGTTGAGCACGTCAGCAATGACATACACAATGGCGGCGATGGCAACAGCGTTGCCCACGTCAGCTCCGCTGAGCTTCATGAACTCTTCCGTTGCTGTACCGATGGGGTAAATCGCCCATCCGAGCATCACGAAGTTACGCATGATGCGCACGGCGTTGGCTGCGTAGTCGGGCATACCATCGAGCTTGATCTGGAACACTGCCCAGACGATGTAGACCCAGGCGGCGCTGGAGATGATGAAGAAGATCCACGCGGAGGCGGTTCCTTCTGTGGCGACCTCACCGAGGTAACCGGTGGCGATCATGATGATGTCCGCAATAACAATGCGGCGCACGAAGCCCTTGCTGGCAGCACCAGCAATTGCGACGATCAGACCAAACTCCACCAAGAGCAGTGGGGTGGTAAGCAACCAGTCGATGTAGCGGAATGGCATGGTTGCGCCAATCGCATCCGAGCTAGCTGCAGTGCGGTCGAAGAATCCGACGATGTCGGTCATGACCCAGTACATGATTGCTGCGATGAAGGTAATGATTCCTGCATACGTAGCGGCAATGCGGTGCTCAGGCTTGAGGTCGCCTCGTTCAAGAACGAAGTAGACCGTACCTGCCGCCATAGCGACAAATCCGAGCATAAAAAAAGCCTGCGTAATAACAAGCAGATCCATGATTCTCCCTAACATGTTTCTCAAACCCACTCGAGGGGCTAAATGCTCGGCGAGTGGCCGGAGAGATTTCTCCTAACCAGATCCCACCCGAGGGCGTTCTCTGACATCGCTTAGGTTACTCCGAGATAAGAGTTTTCGCCACATCCACGCCCCGCCATGTCTGAAGAGAATCTGAATAGCTACTGAACGAATTGCTCTCTCTCACCGTTTCCCACCTAACTCAGACCCGCTAAATTGCTAAAAAAATTAGTTTGAGTGCACAACGCAAACGCCCAGCGGTGAGGAATCATCGTTAACGCACGAGTGGTCCGGCGCCCTCACGGGCAACCGGACCACTCGTGTGGAGGTTCTACTCTGCTGCCGCTTCGCCTTCTTCGGCAACGACGGGGCTCAAGGAGAGCTTTCCGCGGTCATCGATCTTGGAGATTTCAACCAAGACTTTCTGTCCCACAGAGAGCACGTCTTCGACATCGTCCACTCGCTTGCCACCGGCAAGCTTGCGAACTTCGGAGATGTGCAACAGGCCATCTTTACCCGGCACCAAGGAGATGAACGCACCAAAGGCTGCGATCTTGACGACCGTTCCCAGGTACTGCTCCCCCACCTCGGGGTTGACGGGGTTAGCGATCGCGTTGACACGGGCACGCGCTGCTTCAGCGCTGTCCCCATCAACAGCTCCGATGAATACGGTGCCATCATCGTCAATCGAGATTTGAGCACCGGTCTCATCCTGGATCGAGTTGATTGTTTTGCCCTTAGGCCCAATCAACTCGCCGATCTTGTCGGCAGGAATCTGAACCGTGATCACGCGAGGCGCGGTGGCTGCCATCTCATCAGGAGAATCGATAGCTTCATTCATCACACCGAGGATGTGAAGACGGGCCTCCTTCGCCTGAGTCAAAGCTCCTGCCAACACGCTGGCAGGAATACCATCGAGCTTCGTGTCCAACTGAATGGCGGTCACAAACTCGCTGGTACCAGCAACCTTGAAGTCCATGTCTCCCAGAGCATCTTCTGCACCCAAGATGTCGGTCAATGCGGCGTAGCGCATTTCACCGTCGACCTCATCGGAGATGAGGCCCATGGCGATACCCGCGACGGGTGCCTTGAGGGGCACACCAGCGTTGAGGAGCGACAAAGTAGAAGCACACACCGAACCCATCGAGGTGGAACCATTAGAGCTCAATGCTTCCGACACCTGACGAATCGCGTAGGGGAAGTCTTCACGAGAAGGCAACACCGGAACCAACGCCCGCTCCGCCAAGAAACCGTGACCAATTTCACGACGCTTAGGCGTCCCCACACGACCGGTTTCACCGGTGGAGTAGGGCGGGAAGTTGTAGTGGTGCATGTAGCGCTTGCTCGTGACGGGGTTCAGCGAATCAATCTGCTGTTCCAACTTCAACATGTTCAAGGTGGTGACACCCATGATCTGGGTTTCACCGCGCTGGAACAAAGCTGAACCGTGGACGCGAGGAATGATGTCAACTTCGGCGTCAATAACGCGCAAGTCGGACAATCCACGGCCATCGATACGGATTCCTTCAGCCAGCACACGAGTGCGCATGACGCGCTTGGTGACCGACTTGTAGGCAGCAGACACCATGGCGTTGGAACCCTCGGGCAAATCGCCTGAGGCAACCTGTGCCGCGATGGCTTCCTTCACGCTGGACTTCAGTTCATCATCTGCGCTCTGACGTTCCTTCTTGTCGGCGATTTGGTAGACCGCTGCAAGCTTGCTCGCTGCGAGACCATCAACCGCTGCCAACACCTCAGGGGTGTAGTCAGAGAAGACCGGGTAGTTCTCAATTTCCTTTGCGGACTGATCAGCAAGCTTCTGCTGCGCATCAACAAGCTGCATCAAGAACGGCTTAGCTGCTTCTAAGCCCTGGGCAACAACTTCCTCGTTGGGCTTGGTTGCACCCGCCTGGATGAGCTCCCAGCTGACGTCCGTGGCTTCTGCCTCGACCATCATGATGGCAACATCGCGTGAACCATCGGGCATGCTCACCACGCGACCAGCTACGACAATGTCGAAGACGGCTTCAGCCAGCTGGCTGTGCTTGGGGAAGGCGACCCACTGGTCACCAATGAGAGCCAAACGCACCGCAGCAATCGGTCCGCTAAAGGGCAGACCAGAAATTTGGGTGGACGCAGAGGCTGCATTGATGGCAAGGGCATCATAGAACTCATCGGGAGCCATCGAAAGAACCGTGATGACGATCTGAACCTCGTTGCGCAAACCGTCAACGAAGGACGGACGCAAAGGCCGGTCAATCAGACGACAGACAAGAATCGCATCCGTCGATGGGCGACCCTCGCGGCGAAAGAACGAACCGGGGATTTTGCCCGCGGCATACGAACGCTCTTCAACGTCAACGGTCAGCGGGAAAAAGTCGAAACCCTCCCGAGCGTTTTTTGAAGCACTGGTTGCCGAAAGCAACATGGTGTCTTCGTCCAGGTATGCGGCGACCGCACCCTGTGCTTGCTGGGCCAAGCGGCCCGTCTCAAAGCGCACGGTGCGCTTGCCATAAGAGCCGTTATCAAGAACAGCTTCGGCGAATTTAATTTCTGGACCTTCCATTAAGGTCACTTCTCCTTTATTTCAGCAAACATCGCCGGCATGATTGCCGGTAATGGTGGCTCGCCCAAGAAGCAGGCATGAAGATATGCCACACACGAGTGAGGGACTGTGCCTGGCCAACAGTAGAAGTGCACTGTCAGGGACAGTAGACCACCACCGGTGACCAGCTCCTTACCCACCTACTCTGTGGAGAGCCGTATTTGTTTATGTGCCCGCTATGCGGACATCCCAAGGCTACCGCCTACACCTTTAAAAAGCGATACCCCCACGCCAGGTGGGGGTATCGGCGGTGTGCAACCTAGCGGCGCAAACCAAGCTTTTCGATCAGGGTGCGGTAGCGAGTGATGTCGATGCTCTGCAGGTATCCCAGCAGACGGCGGCGGCGGCCGACCATGAGCAACAAGCCACGACGCGAGTGGTGGTCGTGTTTGTGCGTCTTGAGGTGCTCGGTCAACTCGGTGATGCGATGCGACATCAAAGCAATCTGGACCTCGGGAGAACCGGTGTCACCGGGGTGGGTTGCATAGGTCTCGATGATGGTTGATTTTGCTTCTTGGGACATAACCATGTCAGCTCTCCTTTTGTCTCGCTGCGCGGCGCCACACCGATGTTGGTGGGGCTCTCTTAATCCGCGGCCGTTTCACGGCACAAGGAAAGACCTTAGCACCCCGTTTCGATAAACGTCCTCGAGATCCATCACCCGCACAGGGCACGAAACCGTTATCAAGGTGTGACCATGAAAACCCTTGCCTGTGGCGTGAGCTTTTGGAACACTGGAGGTCAGTTACTCGCCGCTCAGAAGCGCCGGAGGCCATAGCCCCGCCACTGGGCGGCGAGGTTCTTAACCAGCCTGTTCAGGTTCCTCGTTCATGGGGGGCAAAAAGATGATTCCGGTAGCCAGGGAAAGACCACTCAGCCGTTGTGGGGATAAAACAGTGTCGAGTTCGGCTTCATCCATCAGCCCCTGGGCAATGACGAGTTCCCGCACAGTCCCCCCACCGGCAAGAGCCTGGTGAGCGATTGCAGCAGATTTTACATAACCGATATAGGGAGTGAGAGCCGTGACAACTCCCACGCTTTCCTCCACCATCTGGCGGAGGCGGTCTTCGTTTGCCGTGATGCCGTCGATACAATTCAGCCGCAGAGTTTTGCACGCATTGGTCAACCACACAATCGACTGCAGCAGCGACGACGCAATGATGGGTTCAAAAGCGTTGAGCTGCAACTGACCTGCTTCTGAGGCTGCCGTCACGGTGGCATCAGCTCCGATGATGGCAAAGGCCACCTGGTTCACCACCTCAGGGATCACGGGATTTACCTTGCCGGGCATAATCGAAGACCCCGCTTGGCGAGCAGGAAGGTTGATCTCTCCAAAACCCGCTTGAGGCCCGCTGGAGAGTAAGCGCAAATCGTTACAAATCTTTGACAGTTTGACCGCTGCCCGTTTCAGGGTGCCGGAGAGTGTCATAAAGACGCCGGCATCACTGGTGGCTTCAATCAGGTCAGGTGCCGTTCGAATATCAAGCCCGGTGAGATCGGCTAGGTGGGCGCGAACCGCTTCGGGGTAACGCGGATCGGCGGTGATGCCCGTTCCGATTGCGGTTGCCCCCAGGTTTACCTCACATAAAAAGGGAATCGTTTCGTGGATTCGCTCGTGGTCTTCAACCAACGTCGTCGCGAAGCCCCTGAACTCCTGTCCCAGAGTCATCGGGACAGCGTCCTGGAGCTGGGTTCGCCCCACCTTCAGGACGTCCACAAATTCGCGCCCCTTCGCTGCGAAAGATTCGGCCAAAAGTTTGTGTTCGGCATAAAGTCGCCCCACCCCAAAAACCATCCCCAGCTTGATCGCACTGGGGTAGACGTCGTTGGTGCTCTGAGACCGGTTCACGTCATCAATGGGGTGCAGGTGCTGATAATCACCTTTGTCATACCCCATGATTTCGAGGCCACGGTTGGCGATGACTTCGTTGGCGCACATATTTGTAGAGGTGCCAGCCCCACCCTGGACAGCGCCCAACACAAACTGGTCGTGCAGCTTCCCCGAGACAAGCTCTTCACACACCTGGTCGATGATGTCGGCTTTGGCGGGGGACAAAACACCAATGTCTCGGTTGGCCCTAGCCGCTGCTTGCTTGACTCTGGCGAGGCCTCGAATCATGTCTGGGTAATTTGAAATTGCGCGGCGAGTGATGGGAAAGTTTTCTAGCGCCCGAGCGGTGTGAATCCCCCAGTAGGCATCTGCGGGGACATCGCACTCCCCCAGCGAGTCTTTTTCCCGACGCATGGGGGTTCCGACAGGCGACGCGCCTTCATCCATGCCGGGTCGGTATGTCGCGTGCCCATCATTTTCAGCGGAAAAAGACGGACCGGGGCCTGTGGTTTTCACCACAACACCACCTCTCTGTGGTGGGCGCTGATGCGCCCTCCCCCACAGTGTAGGAGCCAGGCACGTCTCCGGGGTTCCATCCAGGACACTGTTACGCTGTGGGCACCCCTTCCCCAGCGATTAAGGATTCTGGAATGTCTGAGACTGCTCCGATCGATTTCTATGGTGCCAGCTGGTGTGGTGACTGCGTGCGCGCGCAAGCACTGCTGGAGCACTACGGCGTAGCGTTTGAGTACCACGATATTGAAGCAAGCGATGCTGACAAGGCAAAAGCTATTGAGCTTTCTGGCCGCCCCAACATCCCGGTTTTGGCTTTCTCTGATGGTTCAGTCTTGACCGAGCCGAGCAACCCTCTGTTGAATGAGAAGTTGACCTCTCTAGGACTTATCTGAGCTCACCGCCTGGTCGGAGGCTCGTCCTATGCACTACCTCGATGACGCATCGTGGGTAATCTCCGCGAGTGACCTGACAGCGTTTGCACAATGCCCCTGGCGCCTGGCACGGGTCATTGATGCCAAGCTCGGGAAGCTGGACCGGGTCCCCGTTCTCGCGGACCCGATGATGGAGCTGGTTGCCGAACTCGGGCTTGTGCACGAACAGCGGACGCTCCAGGAGCTCAAGCTTGCCCTCGGCATCGTCGTCGAGATTCCCTACGAACAGGCGCCCTACGACGCGCCTGCGGCCGCATGGCGAGGCGCCATCCAGGCGTCGTGCGATGCCACGGTGGTGGCCCTGCATTCCCCAGCGGATGCACTTTTTCAAGCCACTTTTTACCAACCTCAACTCACCGGAACACAACTATCTGTGGGGTTCCAAGGTTTTGCTGATTTTATTGTCCGCGATGGCACCACCTGGGAAATTTGGGACACCAAGCTCGCCAGGCGAGCGAAAGAGCCAGCGCTTATTCAGCTGGCTGCCTATGCTGATCAACTTCACCAACTAGGAATCTCCACCTCGCCCACCGTTCGACTTATTCTGGGCGATGGCACCGCCAGTGTTCACGTAATCGAGGATTTACTCCCCGCTTTCCAAGCGATCAGGGATGACGTTCTGGAGTTGATCGAAGACCGCTGCCTCGACCCTGAACCACTTGCCTGGGGCTCACCCACCTACCCCGCCTGTGGCGGCTCGGGATGCGCAGAATGTCAGCAGGCCATCTTGGCTCACGACGACTTATTCCAGATTGCTGGCCTGCGAAAGAGTCAACGCACCACCCTTCGCATCGCGGGCTATATGACCCTTGCCCACTTTGGCGACTCCTCCATAGATGAGGTCAGAGCGGCAGTCCGGGGAATCGGAAGAGAGACGCTGTTGGCGCTGCATCGGCAAGCGCGGCTTCAGGTTGCCACCCGGGAGTCAAACCCTCCCACCGTGGCGTGGGAGGTCCTTTCGCCCTCGACACTAAACAACATCCCCACCCCCGACCGCGGGGACCTCTTCTTTGATTTTGAAGGCGACCCGACCTATCAAGAGTGGGATTCCAACGGAAATCCTGTGACGGACGCGGGAGAAAACGCGCCCGTCAGGTTCGGAGTTGAATACCTTTTTGGAATCTGGGGGGAAGGGGTCAATCCCGGCGCAGATAACCCGGACTTTCTGTCACTCTGGGCGGATGGGTTTGGCGATGAAAAAGCAGTGCTGGAGCAGTTCTGCACACTGGTGTCCGCCAGGCGCGAGGCCTACCCGGACATGCGGGTCTACCACTATGCAGCCTACGAAAGGACGAAACTACGTCTGTTGCGCACCCGGCATGACACCGCCCACGCTTGTGTGGAGCTGCTGTTAAGCGAGTTATTGGTCGACCTGTATCCGATTGTGACCAAGGGCGTGGCGCTGGGCCTCCCCCGTTATGGGCTGAAGACCCTCGAGCCGCTGTACTTACCCGAGGGCACCCGAACCGGAATCGCTGGGGGTGGAGAATCGGTTGTTGCCTTCCATCATTACCGTCAACTGCGTGACGCATCGGATGAGGCCGGGGCGAGGGAGCTCAAGAACAGCATTCTGCGATACAACGAAGTTGATTGCTACTCCACTAAACTTCTGCGGGATTGGCTTCTCACGTTAGTCAAGAGCTAAACGAAGCGAATATGGGCCCTTAGTTGCTCCCGAAGCTCGAACATGTCATCGCCTACCAACGACGTCCCAGCCTCCGACGCCGACTCCTCGAGAAGCTCTCTCAGAAACCCTCTTTGCACCAGGGACACGGGCAGCCCTCTGAGGGTGCCCACCTCGTTCAACGGTGCCGCAGCATCGGAGTCCGGGACCACATAGGCGATTGCACTAAAGCGAACACCCAGCGAACGCTGCAACTTCTTCACCATGCCCACAAGCTCTTTGGCCGGTTTTTCACCCTCGAACAGGCCCTCCCCAACAATTTCACGGCGGACCACCTCCACCGGTGAGCCCCAGTCTTCGCTTTGGATAGCCCACAAACGGCTGGGACCGAGAACCACGTGGTCAATCTTTGCCACCCCCGAGCTTCGCGAGCCCTCCACCACAACGTCGTGCCACACCTCGAAGGCCGGACCAAGACGTGCCAACGCTGCGGCAGTTTCTTCTTCTGCGATTGCCGCCTGGAGAATATGGCGCACCGTGGCGGGTGCACGGTTCACAATGTCTGGATCAAAAACATTTTCGACTATCACTCCCCGTCCCAGCCACTCTCGCGCCTCCATCCCAAATCGCTCTCGAAACCAACCGCCCGGGTGCCCGTGACTTCTGGCACCCAACCGTGAGCTGTCAGCGGATGCTTTTCTGGGTGAGGCAGCATCCCTTGGAACCCGAGAAGAACCGGAGGGCCCCTCGGCGACAGGGGGCAGCGACTCCACCACAGCCCACGCTTCTTGGACCGCCGTGAATCTCTCCAGGCTGCCTCCTCGATCAGGATGGGCATCGCGGAGCGCCCTGAGGTATGCGCGTTTGAGCTCTTGGGGGGTTGAGGTTGCTTCAGCGCCCAACCTGGCATATGCCTCGCGTGCTGAAACCACCGCTACCCCTTGAAGTGTCGTTGACCCATGTTAGGAAATTGGCTTTAGTTTCGCCTGAGTGTCTGGAACTTCAAATCCGCAGTGTGCACGGTGTTCTCAGGGCTAATTTCAATGGTTGCCTCCAGGTATTCCCCTGCCAGTACCCGAGGCAGCCACAGCTGCGCGTCGGCCCACATCCGCTCCAGAGGAAGCTTCTCCCGTGGCCACCACTCTGGGGCAAGTTCGAGAGAGTTCTTCGGTTCTCCCTGGAATGTGCGGCACACGAAAGCATGCGAGCGCTGGGAAAGCTCGGGACGTCCGAGGAAGGGGTAAGAAATGATAGCCAGGGGAATCAGGGATTCTGGAGTGAGACGGAGGCCCACTTCTTCCCAAACTTCTCGGAGGGCGGTTTCGACCGGCGACTCGCCACCTTCTTTTTTCCCACCGGGCCCAACAATTTTTCCGCGCCCAAGCCCCGTGAGTTTTTCGCCCAGCAACACTTTTTCATCATGAGGCGGACCCGAAACGATGTAGACCACGGACACTTCTAGCACCTCTCCAGGCTAACTGTTGATGAGCGCGCACGCTTTTGCTACTCTCAGCACTGTGCGTGAAACGTTCGTCGATACCCCACAAAGCGACCGGACGCCCCTCTTCCGCCTCCTGAGCTCTCTTCTGAGCATGGTCGTCGCGGCGGCAGTGACAATCGCTCTGGGGGCAAAAATTATCGACCTTGTGGACAGAGGACTTTTTGACGCGGGGCGCTTCTTTTCCTATTTCGCACCAGCCTTTGCCCTCCTATCGATCCTGATCCTCTCCATCACAGCGCTATTAGGAACAAAAGGGAGGAGGGACAGTGCCCGAGTTGCTGGAGTCCGTGCCGCCTTGACGCTAGGGGGAATAACCATTTTGTGTACTCACACCTCGTTGCTGTCGGCCGCACCCACCAACGCAGAGCCTTTTGTTGGAACCCAAACCTGGCCCGACGCGATCATTGAGATTGTCCTCCCCCTCTACCTGATCGCCGAATGGATTCTGAATCCTCTTCGAGCCAGGGTTTCCCGATGGGCCCCGTTTGTCGGCCTAGCTTTGATCCATGCGTGGGTTATCTTTTCCCACCTGAGGGGTCAACTAACGGGGTGGTATGTGAACCCCGCACTCGACCCTCAGACCGCCGAAAACCCAATGGCTGTAATCGCATATCTGGTTGTCATCAGCGTTTCTCTGCTGGTCGCGGCCTTTTTACTGCTCGTAGTGAATCGCATTCACTACCGCATCTTCCCCCGGAACTTCTTCGAGTCGTAATGTCAGTGGTCGCTGAGATGGTGGGAGCATCCCCTATCCCGGCCGGAGGATTTATGACCACCCTTTTTAGCGACCCACCACGTTGCCCCCACTGCGGCACAGAAAACGCGGTGCCCCTGATTTTTGGGCCACCAACCCAAGAGATGCTGGTGGCCGAACAACTCGGCCACATCGTCCTTGGTGGTCCAGGAGAGGGCCGAGAGAAGGACGCATGGGCTTGCCCGTCCCTTTCGTGCCGGAGTTTCTTCTAGAGAGCCAAACGCTTCTCAAGAGCTGCGCTTAGCAGCGCGATGAGGGCGCCAACCTGCATCGTTACCTCGACGCCGCCATCCGTATCTTCCCCATCCAGCGCGCGCGCTGCCAGGCCAGACTTTTGGTCAATGAGCTCGGCGATGCGCGCATCCACGGTCTGCGCCGCGACGATGCGCCACGCGGTTACGGGGAGTTCTTGTCCGATGCGGTGAACGCGATCGATGGCTTGGGTTTGCTCGGCACTCGTCCAAGAAAGTTCAGCCAGAACCACGTTGGAGGCAGCCTGCAGGTTCACCCCCACACCCGCAGCAAGGAGTGAACACACAATGACTTGGACATTGTCATCGTTGGTAAAAGCATCGATGGCGCTCTGGCGTTGCGCAGAGCTCTGGTCGCCTCGAATGGAAGTGGTGGTGATACCGGCTGAAGCAAAGTGGGCTTCGGCAGCGTCAAGAACATCGATGTGCTTGGCAAAGAAGACCACTTTGCCCACATTGCGAGCCAATTGCGCGGTGTAATCGGCGGCCATAACGGCTTTAGCGCGGCCAATTTTTCGGACCAGCGTGAACACGTTGTCACCGGAATCATCCTGCTTGGTCTCGTCAATTTCTGAGGTTGCCACCAAACGAACCAGGCCGGGATCAATCTCGTCCGTGACCCCGCCCCGGGCCTTGATAACTCGGTCATAACGCTCAACCAAGCGGGCCATAAGCTTGCGTTCGGCCTCCACGATGGACCGCCCCGCTTCGCCATCGAGTTCGATCGGAATATCGGCGACTCGTCTGGCGGGAATATCTTTAGCGACATCCTGCTTTTTCCTGCGCACAATCCCCATGGAGATCACGGCCTTGCGCGCTTCGAAGAAGAAACCCTTATCCGCAGGGGTGAGACCCGTTGCCTCGAGCTTGGCCATGAGCTCGCCCGTTGGTTTTTTGTCGTCAATCCAGCCCAGGAACTGCCAAATCATTCGGAAGTCTTCGATCTGGTTGATCAGGGGTGTCCCCGTCAATGCCACGAGCAGGGGATGGCGTAATCGAGTGCGAATGGTCTTCGCTACCGATTGAACCGCCTTGGAGCGTTGCGAGTCCTTGTTTTTGATGAAGTGGGCTTCATCCACAACCATTCCGCGGAAATCAAACTTAGAAAGCCATCCCACGTGACGATCGAGAATGTCGTAGTTCACAATGAATACATCGCTAAAGGCGTTGAGCTCGACACCATCGCCGTGGACGACGGTCGGGCGGCGACCGGGCAACCATTGGTGCACCTCGCGCAACCAGTTGGTCTTCACAACATTGGGGACCACTACCAAAAGGGGAAAGGCTCCCGCTGTTTCGGCGGCCATCAACGCTTGTGCAGTCTTTCCAAGCCCCGGCTCATCCGCCAGAAGAAAACTCCGATGGCCCGACCTGGCGCTTTCGACAAATTCTGACTGGTGAACCATCAGATCTAAACCACCAGGAGTGGCAAGTTCCCCCGCCATTGGCAGGTCCATGCTGGCAACACCCCCGCCACTTCCCTGCTCAAAGGAACGAAAAAGTGGCTCCATGAGCTCCCAGTTAAGCAACAATCCTTCCGCTGCCGCTTGTGGCTTCTGGTAGGCAGCAAAGTCGGGGGACATAAAGGGATTTGCGAGCTGAGCTTGGCGCACCGATGCCGGGACAACCTGCTTGGCAACATCCGGCGCTGGGGCTGCGACCTCATCCACGATGACCAAGTCATCCGCCTCCAGAGTGACTCCAGAAGCAATAAGAAAGTCGCGTCTCATTTTTTTGGCCGCGTCAGAGATTTTTGCTTCTGGAGCGAGTAAGGCGATGAGGGTGGTGTCTTTTGCCGCCGTTTTGGCCATGATTCCTGCAAGCCCGTCGAGGCGCTTGAGCGCTTCTTGCCTCTGCGCAACGCTCGCCCCGGTGTCTTCTTTTGCTCTCTGGCGCTCTTCGCGAACCAACAGGGCAGCCACCTGAAACTTGGTGCGATTGTGACCGGTTACTTTGCCTCGAGAAGCCGATGATTCAACCTCGCGCACTGCGCGCGCTAAGACCGGAATGATCCCTTCATCATCGAGGGGCTTTTTCCGTCCGCGTTTGGCGTTCGCGTTACGCGACGAATTTCTACTGGGGCCTTGGGGGGCCATTCTTCTCCTTGGGAACCGGGTAAGTGATGGTGATAGCGAGTCACTCGTCTCGCCTGCTACTCGAGCGCTTCACCCTTAGCGAAGCTGTCACACAGAATCAGACCTGAACGGGAACCGTCTCAGTGATCAGGGTGCGTAACAAGTGTACCCCGGTCCGGGAGTGAGGATGTCCCACCTGTGGAGGGAAGCGTTGCCGCCTTCTTGGTCATCGAACTCGCCATTCCGGTGAACACGATTCCGTGGAAGGGCATCACGGCGAGCCAGTACAACCGGCCGCCTAAACCGTGGGGGAAGAAGATAGCCCTCTGATGCAGAACACTGCCACCGGAGGGGCCCGGCGTGACCGTGAACTCCAGCCATGCGAGCCCTGGAAGTTTCATTTCTGCCCGCAACCGCAGAAACCGCCCGTGCTCGATTTCTTCTACCCGCCAAAAATCCAAGGCATCACCCGTAACCAGCGTGTCAGGGTCGCGACGACCTCGGCGCAGACCCACACCGCCCACTAACTTGTCCAGCCAGCCTCTGGCAGCCCACGCGACGGGGAGGGAATACCAGCCGTTATCCCCGCCAATTCCCTCTACAACCCGCCACAGCTCCTCGGGACCGGCCGAAGAAGAGAATTCCTGGATATCGGTGAAGACCGTGTGGCCTGCCCACTCAGGGTCTGAGGGCAACGGATCCGCAGGGGCACCGATGACCGGTGTGTTTCGCCACGAAGTGTCAACATCCCCGCTGCGCATGCGAGCAAGCGCCAAGCGAACAGCCCGCCGATAACCGATAAGTCCCTCAGGAGGAGGCGGAATCACAGCGTCGATGTCGTGGTTTTTCATCACTGCGTCGTGCAGGAGCGATTCAATAATCGGCACAGCAAGGGCGCGAGGAATGGGCGTGACCAAATTGACCCACTGGGAGGCCAGCCAGGGAGTCAGCACCGGCAACGAGGCAATGGCGCGCTGCTTGAGTCCCGCTTCCAGCGCATACCCGTTCATGAGTTGGCCATAGCGGAATACGTCGGGGCCCCCGATATCGAAGGCGCGGTTCACACTCTTGGGAAGCGCCGCCGAGGACACCAAGTAGTGCAACACGTCGCGAATGGCGATGGGTTGAATAAAGTTCCGCACCCATTTTGGTGCCGGCATGTAGGGCAAGACCTCGGTGAGGTGGCGAATCATCTCAAAGCTCGCGGAACCAGAGCCAATGACAACCCCCGCCTGTAACGCGATGGTGGGCACTCCCGACCCCAAGAGAATGTCGCCCACCTCTTTACGGGAGCCAAGATGCCTAGACAGCGGTCCATCGGGATGGAGGCCTCCTAGATAGACAATTCGCGACACACCAGCCGCGAGCGCCTCTGTGGCGATAGTTGTCGCCACCTGGCGCTCGAGAGCCTCAAAGTCTCCTGCCGCAGACATCGAGTGCACGAGGTAGTAGACAACATCTTGACCAGCAACAGCGTCTCTAACATTCTCGGACTTGAGCAAATCGCCCTTAACGATCTCCACTTGATTGTGCCAGGGCACATTGTCTAAGCGGTGGGGCTCGCGCGCGATCACACGGACGCTGTGCCCCGCTTCCAGGAGCTTGGGGACAAGGCGCCCACCCACATAGCCTGTCGCACCCGTGACAAGAACCTTCATGACTGAACACTAGAGCCGATGGCTGGGAAACACATCCCGATTCGCTAGCGTGGGTGAATGGACATGGGGAAAGTTGTCGACTGGTTCGCCGCTTCCCACCGGCCTCTCCCTTGGCGCGAGAAAACCACCACCGCGTGGGGAGTCCTTGTCTCCGAGGTCATGTTGCAACAGACTCCCGTCTCGAGAGTGGAACCGGTATGGCAGGAGTGGCTGAATCGCTGGCCCACACCTGCGGATTGCGCGCACGCACCGCTGTCGGACATCATCACCCTCTGGGGGCGTCTGGGGTACCCCAGACGGGCGAAGCGCCTTCACGAGGCGGCGAGGGTGATCACGAAAGAACATCAGGGCGAGCTCCCTCGAGACCTCACCACGTTGCTCGCGCTCCCGGGCGTTGGGGAATACACCGCACGAGCAATTCGTTGTTTTGCCTACGGCATTGCCGACCCCGTCGTTGATACCAACGTCCGCCGGGTCCTCGCACGGACGGTGGAAGGCGAAGGGGAAGCGGGGCCACCTCGAACCCGCCAGGACCTTCAGCGTGGCCAACAAGCGCTGGATCAGGTTTCAGGAACCCAGGCCAAGGTCACTCTGGCGAAGGGACTCATGGAGCTGGGTGCCGTTATCTGCACAGCCCGCGCGCCCTCGTGTGAACAGTGCCCTGTGGCTTCCTCTTGCACATGGAAAGCACGAGGCTTCCCGCCTTATCTGGGAACCAAAGCAACCCCGCAAGCACAATATGAAGGCAGCGACCGGCAAGCCCGGGGGATAATCCTGCGAGAGCTTCGCGCACAGGACACAGGAGTGCCATTGAGTTTCTTGGAGACACTAGTCCCGGATAAGGCCCAATTCTTCAGGGCCCTGGAGTCACTCAAAAAAGATGGGCTGGCCCAGGACAGCGTGGAAGAAGCCGGGCATCTTGAGCTTCCTCGCTAAGCCTTATCCCGCCGAATAATTTCGCGCATTCCCTCAATGGCGACGGGCAACAGCTTGTCAACACTCGATGCATCCCACTCTTGCGGTGTCATCGGTGACTGGTCGGGGTGACCCATGACCATCATCAGTCCACCCGCTCTCACTCGAAGGACAGAGGCGACAATGTAGAGAGCTGCAGCTTCCATCTCCGAGCAGATTGCACCGCCACCAATCCATGCTGCCCAGCGGTCCTTTAGCGCATTGGCAATGGGCATCCGCTCCGGCGAGTGCTGCCCGTAAAAAGAATCCTTCGACTGAGAGATTCCCACGTGAACATTTTTCTTCATGCCAAGGGCTGCGTCTTTGAGAGCTTGGGTGATCTCCAGGTCAGCCACAGCCGGAAACTCAATCGGCAAATAGTGCAAACCTGTGCCTTCGTCCCGAATTGCTCCGGACACGATGGCAATATCCCCTGGCTTGATGTGGGTCTGCATCGAACCGGAAGTGCCCACTCGAACGAAGGTGTCCGCGCCGATGGCGACTAGCTCTTCGAGCCCGATGGCAGCAGAGGGCCCACCGATACCCGTGGACATGACCGCTACTTTTTCGCCCTCGAGATATCCCGACCATGTCTCGTACTCGCGGTGGCTGGCCACTTTCTGTGGATTATCAAAATAGGCGGCAATCATTTCGCACCGCCCGGGGTCCCCGGGAAGGAAGACGTAGCGACCGACATCGCCCTCAGCCAGTTCAATATGGTACTGACGGGGGTTATCCCTGTTCATCGACATGCGCGTCTCCCTATACGTTCGAGGCCAGCACCGGCAACCCGGCCCTTCATGGCGTAATTAGGACGATAGAGGTCGGGTGGGATCCGAGCAAGCTGGCGCTCATCTGAGCAGCTGCCGGGTCACTTTTCTTCTTCCGAGGCACTCTTGTACGGATCGGCATCACCGGCATACGTCGCCGTTTTTGCCTGCCGACCGGTCTCAGCGTCACGCTCACTAGCTTCACGAAGCAAATCTGTGATGGCCGAGGCGTTTTCAGGGATCCCGTCCAAGATAAATTCCAAGCTTGGAGTGAGCCTGGCGGTGATGTTCTTGCCCACCTCCGTGCGCAACATCCCCGTCGCAGCCTTCAGAGCCCTCTGGCTATCCAGGCGCTCCTCGTCATCACCGAGGACGGTGTAAAACACGCTGGCGTGTTGAAGGTCCCCTGTCACCTGGACGTCGGTGATCGTGACGAACCCCAGACGTGGGTCTCTCAATCCTCGCTGGAGCCGCTCGGCAAGAATTTGACGGATCAAGTCCGCCATCTTCCGAGCTCTCGGTGAGTTGTTACTCACGAATCTTTTCCTTCATTTCGATAGTTTCGATTTCGTCACCAATCTGGATGTCCTTGATCTTGCCCAGTCCGATACCGCACTCGAAGTCAGTTTTGACCTCGGTGACGTCGTCTTTGAACCGGCGAAGGGAATCGATGGCCAAGCCATCGACGATGACCACACCGTCGCGAATAACCCGAGCTTTCGCATTTCGGGTAATCGTTCCTGAGCGCACGATACAACCGGCGATGGTGCCCGCCTTCGACGACTTGAACACTTCGCGAACCTCGGCAAAACCGGATTGCACTTCTTCGTATTCAGGCTTGAGCATGCCCTTGAGCGAGCTCTCGATTTCGTCCAGGGCGTTGTAGATGACCGAGTAGAACCGGACATCGACGCCTTCGCGCTGTGCACGCTCTCGCGCCTTCGCGTCGGGGCGGACGTTGAATCCGACGATGATTGCATTGTCGATGGTCGCCAGGTTGACATCGCTCTCAGTAATCGCACCCACACCGCGGTGAATGATGCGCAACTGCACCGAGTCGCCGACCTCAATTTTGAGCAACGACTCCTCCAGCGCTTCCACAGCACCGGAAACATCACCCTTGATGATGAGGTTGAGGGAATCGATTTTCCCATCTTCCAACGCCTTGGTGAAGTCTTCGAGGTTGATACGTTTGCGAGCCTTGGCGAGCAGAGCGTTTCGCTCGGCAGCTTCGCGCTTCTCTGCGATCTGGCGGGCGGTTCGGTCGTCATCGGTCACGATAAAGGTGTCGCCAGCGCGAGGCACGCTAGAAAGACCCTGGACGGCGACGGGCCTGGAGGGGTAAGCCTCTTCTACCGGGTCACCGTTTTCATCCGTCATGGCACGAACGCGGCCATACGCGGTACCGGCAACAATGGCTTCGCCCACCCTCAGAGTCCCCGACTCGATGAGCACCGTGGCAACAGCGCCGCGGCCCTTGTCGAGCCTCGCTTCGATCGCAACACCACGAGCGGCCCGGTTGGGATTGGCGCGCAGATCGAGTCCGGCGTCTGCCGTCAAGAGAACAGCATCCAGAAGGTCGCTGATGCCATCGCCCTTAAGAGCGGAGACCCTCACCATTTGGGTATCTCCCCCATATTCTTCCGCCACGAGACCAAACTCGGTCAGCTGCTGCAGAATCTTGTCGGGGTTAGCACCGGGAGTATCCATCTTGTTGATAGCCACCACGATCGGAACGCCAGCTGCTTGCGCGTGGTTCAGTGCCTCAATGGTCTGGGGCATGATGCCATCGTCAGCGGCAACCACCAGAATCGCAATGTCGGTAACCTGCGCCCCGCGGGCACGCATAGCAGTGAACGCCTCGTGACCGGGCGTGTCAACGAAAGTGATGGCCCGCTCGATCCCTTCGTGCTCCGTCCACACCTGGTAGGCACCGATGTGCTGGGTGATGCCACCGGCTTCCCCTGCAGAGACGTTCGCGTTACGAATAGCGTCCAATAACCGGGTCTTACCGTGGTCAACGTGACCCATAACGGTGACCACGGGAGGACGAATAACCAAATCTTCTTCGTCTTCTACCTCGTCGAGGTCGATGTCAAAGCTCTCCAGGAGTTCTTTGTCTTCGTCCTCAAGGGAAACAATCTGGACTTTATATCCCAGCTCGGAGCCCAAAACCTCGAAGGTTGCCTGATCCAAAGATTCGGTGGCAGTTGCCATTTCTCCCAGTTGGAAGAGAACGGTCACCAAGTTTCCGGGAGGAACCGGGAACCCCGTCAAAGTCTCGATTTTGTCGGCAAAATCGTTCATTGAGGCGCCCTGGCGCAAGCGAATTACGGTTGAACCATCACCCCTGGGGATCGAGACACCGCCAAGGCTTGGAGCCTCGCGCATTTCATACTCTTGGCGCTTGGTCCGCTTGGACTTGCGGGATTTGCTCTTGCCGCCACCGCGACCAAAAGCTCCTGCTGTGCCTCCGCCGGGACCGCGACCACGACCGCCAACACCGGGGCGGCCTCCACCAGCGGGTCCAGGGCGTGAGCCACCGGGTCCGCCGCCAGGACCAGCAAAACCGGGTGCGCTTCCAGGGCGACCCGGAGCGCCTGTTCGCTGCTGGAACGGAGCTCGTGGACCACCAGGTTCAGCCGGACGTCGAGGCGTGGCACCCTGACCGGGTCTGGGAGCCGTGGGGCGACCCATGCCTTGGGCAGCAGCAAAAGGATTATTACCCGGACGCGGGATACCAGGACGAGCCATCCCCTGCGCGGAAGCAAAGGGATTGTTACCTGGACGGGGAATCCCCGGAGCTCCGGGCTTTGAATCACCCGATTCTGGTGCGGCGGGTTTGTCTGCAGGAGGGGCCACAGGCGCAACTTCGACGACAGGTTCAGGAGTAATCGGTTGCGCGGTGGGCTTGGGAGCAGGCGCTGCTTCCTTCTTTTCCTCTGGGGGAACAGGGACGACGCCCTCTTCCGCGAAGGCAGCCTTGAGCTTCCTGGCGACAGGGGGCTCCACCGTCGAAGACGGGCCCTTAACGAACTCGCCAATTTCTTTCAGCTTCTCGAGCGTGCGCTTGGAATCGATGCCCAGTTCGGCGGCAATCTCGTGTACGCGTGGTTTTCCAGCCACAATTCTCCTGTCTGGGCGAACCCAGTCAGGGCGCGCCGCTACCTACATACGAGGCTCATACTGAGCCGTTCATGAGGTTTCCATTAGCCATTCAGCCTTGTCTTAGCGAGGTCGGTCGACCTACTGAGGTTTTCCAGGGCACCGCAGTCGAGGGGGCTCGTTTTCAGTGCCCTACCCCATGCTTTGCGTTGAAGAGAAAGTTGGAGACACTCCCCATTGCGGTGCGCATACGCTCCGCGACCGGGTTGCTTCACTTTTTCATCAACTACCACCCGGTGAGCCACCGCCACACACCGCAGAAGGTTCTCTGTCGAATCTGTGGACTGACACCCCAGGCATCGCCTGATTACTGCCATTGTAGTCCCTTATGCCTCGATGTCTGCCACCAGAAGACCAGGGCTTAGGAATCCATGACGGAATCGGGCTGAATATCGATTTTCGCCCCGGTGAGTTTTGCCGCCAACCGAGCGTTCTGGCCCTCTTTCCCGATAGCCAAGGACAACTGATAATCGGGAACCAGGGCGCGAACCTGCCTGGCTTCTTCATCTAGTACAAACGCGCTCGTGACCTTAGAGGGACTGAGGGCATTCGCAACAAACTTGGCAAGATCATCGGAGTGGTCAACGATGTCAATCTTTTCGTCGCCCAGTTCCGCTTGGACAGCCCGGACTCTTTGGCCCAACTCACCGATGCAGGCCCCCTTTGCGTTGATGCCGGGCTCCAGTGCCTTTACCGCAATTTTCGTCCGGTGCCCAGCTTCGCGAGCAATCGAGGTGATATCAATCAAACCTTTTTGCAGTTCGGGAACCTCGAGGGTAAAAAGTTTACGAATAAGGCCGGGGTGGGTGCGACTGACGGTGATGGAGGGGCCTTTGGTCCCTTTTTCCACCTTGGTCACATAGGCACGGATTCGTGTGCCGTGCTCATAGGCTTCGCCGGGAACTTGCTCTTCGGGCGGCAAAATTGCCTCCACGTCGCCGAGATTCACGTGAATCATCCGAGGATTGGGGCCTTGTTGAATCACACCGGAGACGATGTCGCCTTCTTTGCCTCGATAGTCACCCAGTATTCGGTCATCTCCGATGTCCCGCAACCGCTGGTTGATGACCTGCTTGGCAGCGTGAGCGGCAATTCTGCCGAAATCATGGGGTGTATCGGCCTCTTCGCCGATTTTTTCGCCCTCGTCGTTCAAGATGGGAATAAAAAGGGTGACATGGCCCGTTTTCTTGTCCAGCTCCACCCTCTCCCGAGGCGCTTCCAGGTCAAGGCGTTGCCCGCGATTATCCAGCAGGCCCATGTTCTTTTCGTATGCAACTAGGATGGCGCCTTCAATGATGAGCACGAGGTCATCAAAGGGAATGTCGCGCTCTGACTCCATCAGCTTGAGCACGCTCATATCGATGTCCATGAGAGCTCTCCTGTTTGATTGTGCACACACACCGTGTGTGCTTCTAGCCAGAGTACAAGGGGAGAGGAATTTCCTCCACCCAATGGGTTGAATACCGCCTTATGCCAGTGTGGCTAGCACCTCGGCCACGGGCATCGTGGTGCGCTCGCCCGTCCTTCGGTTCCAGTATTCCACTTCACCGTCCGCTGCACCCCGGCCCACGATGACAATGTGGGGAACGCCTAGGATTTCCGCATCGGCAAACTTCACTCCCGGAGAGAGCTTGGGCCGATCGTCAAAGAGAACCTCTTTGCCCGTCTCCTCAAGGCTTACGCAGAGTTTTTCCGCCACATCAAAAACAACCTCGTCCTTACCCGCAGCAACAACATGAACGTCAAAAGGCGCGATGGCCTCAGGCCAGACCAAACCCTTCTCATCGTTGTTTGCTTCGGCAATCACCGCAACGAGTCTGGTGACACCAATTCCATACGATCCCATGGTCACGGTGACGAGAGAGCCATTCTCGTCGAGAACTTTCAGCCCCAACGCCTCGGCATATTTGCGGCCCAGCTGAAAGACGTGACCAATTTCCATGCCCCGGGCGCTCTCGATAGGACCTGACCCATCAGGTGCAAGATCTCCATCCATAACCTGGGCGATGTCTTTCACGCCATCGGCGTGAAAGTCTCTGCCAAACACCAGGTCAAAGACGTGCTTCTCAGCTTCGTTTGCGCCGGTGACCCAGCTCGTTCCCTCGACCACGCGGGGGTCTACAAAGAAGGACAAACCGGTCTGTGATTCTGCTCCCAGCACCGCGCCCGCAGAAGACCACGGTCCGATGTATCCCTTGATGAGACCCTTGTTCTTGGCGAAATCTTCCTCGGTTGCCTGCTCGATGAGAGACGGGGCAAAAGCCACCTCGGCTCGCTTGAGGTCGACATCTCTGTTTCCAGGAATCCCCACCACCACCAGCTCGCGGGATTCATCCGGATGAGTGAGCGCCAGGACAACGTTCTTCAGGGTGTCTTTGGCCAACCACTCCCCCGATTCTTTGGGGTGTCGAGCATTAGCCAGTGCCACCAAAGTGTCGATTGTGGGGGTGTTGGGTGAGTCGAACACAACCGGCGCACCAGCGGGGATGCTCAGTGCGTCAGGCGGGGTGGTTACGAAAGCCTCGACGTTCGCGGCATATCCACCCTGCGTTTTGACAAAGGTGTCTTCACCAATCTCCGTGGGGTGCAGAAACTCCTCACTGCGAGAACCGCCCATTGCCCCGGCATCAGCCTCGACAATGACATATTCCAACCCTAGGCGCTGAAAAATTCGCTCATACGCGTCGCGCTGGGCCTGATAGCTCAGCTCGAGACCTTGGTCGGTGTAGTCGAAGGAGTAGGCGTCCTTCATAGAAAACTCACGACCTCTGAGCAGGCCAGCCCGTGGCCTCGCTTCATCGCGGTATTTGTCCTGGATTTGATAAATCATCAACGGGAGGTCTTTATAGCTGGAATAGAGGTCCTTGACCGTGAGGGTAAAAACTTCCTCGTGGGTGGGGGCGAGAAGATACTCAGCACCCTTGCGGTCCTTGAGGCGGAAAATCCCATCCCCGTACTCTTCCCAGCGCCCCGTCGTCTCGTAGGGTTCTTTGGGCAACAGAGCTGGGAAATGAACCTGCTGGGCTCCGGCTGCCTGCATCTCTTCGTGAACTATCCGCTCGATGTTTTGCCTGACGCGTAGACCCATCGGCAGCCAGGCAAAGATGCCCGGAGCTTGGCGACGAATATATCCTGCTCGCACCAACCACTTGTGGCCAGCAACTTCCGCCTCCGCCGGATCTTCGCGAAGTGTCCGGACGAAGAGTTTGCTCAGGCGTGTAGGCACCGCTCTAGACTACCCGCGCTAAGCGGTCACGACTTCAGGGGACCCGGTGGGAGCATTCGGCATCTGCGCAGCAAGCCGATTGGCTTCCTCAATCAGTGTGGCCACAATTTCTGACTCCGGCACAGTCTTGATTACTTCACCCTTGACAAAAATTTGGCCTTTTCCATTGCCACTGGCCACCCCGAGGTCCGCCTCGCGAGCCTCGCCAGGTCCATTCACCACACACCCCATGACGGCCACGCGCAGCGGAACCGTCATACCTTCGAGGCCTTTGGTGACATCTTCTGCAAGCGTGTACACATCGACCTGAGCCCGGCCGCAGCTGGGGCACGAAACGATTTCCAATTTACGCTCGCGCAGATTGAGGGACTCCAAAATCTTGAGCCCCACCTTTACCTCCTCGGCGGGAGGGGCAGAAAGTGACACTCGGATCGTGTCTCCGATTCCTTCAGCAAGCAGAATCCCAAAACCGACGGAGGACTTAATCGTTCCCTGGAAGGCCGGACCCGCTTCGGTCACGCCCAAATGGAGGGGCCAATCTCCCCGCTCAGCCAACTGACGATAGGCCTTCACCATGACGATGGGATCATTGTGCTTTACGGAAATCTTGAAGTCGTGGAAGTCGTGTTCTTCAAACAGGCTCGCCTCCCATACCGCGCTCTCGACCAGCGCCTCGGCGGTCGGCTTGCCATACTTTTCCAACAAACGGGGGTCAAGCGAACCCGCGTTTACGCCAATCCGGAGGCTGATGCCTGCGTCCTTTGCGGCTGCGGCAATTTCACCTACGCGGTCATCAAACTTTCTGATGTTTCCTGGATTAACTCGCACTGCTCCACAGCCTGCGTCGATGGCCTGGAACACATATTTGGGCTGGAAATGGATGTCTGCGATCACCGGGATCTGGCTTTTCTTGGCGATGATTGCCAGCGCATCTGCGTCATCAGAAGTGGGAACGGCAACTCGGACGATATCGCAGCCGGTGGCGGTGAGTTCTGCAATTTGCTGAAGAGTGCCGTTGATATCCGTCGTCTGTGTTGTGGTCATGGACTGAACGCTGACCCGTGCGTCTCCACCTACCTTGACTTTACCGACGCTGATTTGACGGGTCTTACGTCGAGGGGCGAGTGTTTCGGGAACTTTAGGCATTCCCAGATTGATTGCTGGCACTCGGCTGCACCCTTTCGATTCGACGTCCTCAGACCGGATAACGCTTTTCTATCTTAAGGCCTTGAGCTTCTCAATGGCTCTCAGGCTAGACATCACTCAGGAAAAAAGTCGGATGGGGCTCACGATGTCGGCATACATCAGCAGCAGGCTCATGCCACCGAGAATCACAATCACCACGAGGGTGAGCGGGAGAAGCCTTGAAGCATCCACGGGACCCGGATCCGGCCTACCCCGAGCGTGGTGAATCTTTCGTCTCAGAGAATCAAATATTCCCACCACGATGTGCCCCCCGTCCAAAGGCAACAAAGGAACAAGGTTGAAGACAAAGAGTGCAACATTCAGTGACGCAACGATTCCGATCAAACTCGCCACCCGATCGCGAATGGCCAGAGAGTCAACGGAAGCAATTTCACCGGCAATCCGACCCACCCCCACCACGCTGATGGGCCCCTCTGGATCCCGCTCTTCAGGCCCAAATGCGGCTTGTGCGGTATCCACGAGGCGCTCGGGCAGCGTGGCAATCACCTTCCCGACGCCGAGGACGTTGTCCCAGACCGCGGGCAACACTTTCGTGGGCGATTGTCGCTGGTTTTCAAATTCGGAGCCAATTCCCGCAAACCCGACGTTTTCGACCCTCGGATTTGAATCAGCATCAAGCAGAATTTCACCCCGCTCGTCAAAGGCGTAACGCTCGGTGAGCAAAGGTGTCAAGGTGAGGTCTAGTGGCACCCCTTCCCTGATCACGGTGATCGAAAGCGGGGTGCCCGGTGAGCGCCGAATGGCTTCCGTGAGAGCGAACCACGATTCCACCGGCTCCCCCGAGATGGCGAGAACGCGGTCACCGGGACGAATTCCTGCGACGGCGCCCGGGGCAGCGGCGTCACCGGGCAGACATTCAGTCCTCGTCTGCGTTGCCGCTAAAACACACTCCGAGACGGAACCAATTTTTAAGCTCAGGCCCGGAACGCCGAAGCCGACGAGCACAACCGCGTATAAAACAATGGCTACGACCAAATTCATCACCGGGCCACCCAGCATGATGATGATGCGTTTGTGCAGGGGCAGCCGATAAAAACTGCGCTCGTCAATATCTGCTGGCAGTTCCTCTTCGGATACGGAGGCCTCGCCTGTCACCGTGTCCAGAAAACCTGTGGTGGAGACGGCACGAGCTTTTTCCTGTTTCCCCGTGGCATACATTCCTGCCATCGCAACGTAGCCACCCAGGGGAATGGCTTTTATTCCCACTTCGGTCTCGCCGCGCATCCGCGAAAAAAGAGTGGGGCCAAAGCCGATCATGAACTGCGAGACATAGACCCCAAACTTTTTGGCAGGGAAATAGTGACCCCATTCGTGCAGGGCGATCGACACGATGAGTCCGAGGGCAATGACCAGGACTCCGAGGGCAAAGGCTAGAGCTGATTCCACGGCGCCACTCTAATCCCCGGCACTGACGAAGCCTTGGTCACAGCCGTGAGGACGAAGAGGAATCAATCAGTTCGTCAGCTCTTCGACGTGCCCACATTTCTGCTTCGATGACGCCTTCGAGGCTCATTACTCCCGGTGTGTGCGTCTCGACAACCGCGGCAATAACGTCGGTGATTCCCAAAAAAGGCAGCTTCCCCTGGTGGAAGGCAGCAACGGCTTGCTCATTGGCGGCGTTAAAAACAGCCGGATAGGTTGCGCCCGCTTTCCCCACCGCTTTTGCCATGGACACTGCAGGAAACGCCCGTTCATCGAGGGGTTCAAAGGTCCACTGGTGGGATTCGCGCCAATCAATTCCCGGCGTCACCTTCGACATGCGCCGAGGCCAACTCAAACCCCACGCAATCGGCAAGCGCATATCCGGCGGAGAGGCCTGAGCGAGAGTGGACCCATCGCAAAATTCGACCATCGAATGCACGACTGATTGCGGGTGAACAGTCACTTCGATCTGGTCGAAGTCGATATCAAATAACAGGTGTGCTTCGATCACCTCGAGCCCTTTGTTCACGAGCGTTGCCGAATTCGTGGTCACCACAAGGCCCATATTCCAGGTGGGGTGAGCGAGGGCTTCCGCTGGGGTCACCCCCGCTAGGGACGTCCTGGAGCGTCCCCGAAATGGCCCACCGCTCGCGGTCACGATGAGTTTGGCGACTTCTGCCTTGGTGCCAGCCATTAGGGCCTGGGCCAGAGCGGAGTGTTCCGAATCGACAGGCACAATTTGGTCTCCCCGCACCTTTGCCGAAGTGACGAGGCTGCCACCGACAATGAGGCTCTCCTTGTTCGCCAGCGCCAACGTCGCTCCTGATTCCAGAGCGGCCAGCGTGGGCTCGAGTCCGAGAGAGCCGGTGATTCCATTCAGGACCACATCGCAGGGGGTGTCTCGGACTAACTGGGCTGCCTCTGCAGCCCCGGTCGCAATGCGGTCCCGGGGAACCCCGAGAAGATCTGCCTGCTCCCTGGCGAGCTTGGTGTTACTTCCCACCGCGAGCCCGACGACTTGGAACTGGTCTCTGGCTGAAGAAATCACCTCGATAGCCTGGGTCCCAATTGAGCCGGTAGAGCCCAGCAGGATCACTTTACGCATGGGCGGGGGCAAGAGCGCTCACCGTGCGATCAATCGTGCACTGGCCAACAACCCTGGTTCCCACATAAATCACAGCGCTTTGTCCCGGAGAAACGCCCAGCAGCGGCGCATCCAGCATGATCACCATTTCTCCCTCGGCCACCTTTGCCCGCGCAGGAACAGGGTCTGCGTGAGCGCGAACCTGCACATGACAAGCAAACTCTTCGCACCCAAATTCACTCCCCACAATCCTCTGTGCATACCCCGAGGCCACCGGGTCGGGGCCTGCGAAAGACATGGCAGACCCCGCTAGCTCAGAAAGCGCCAGTGCTTCTTTGGGTCCAACAATCACTTCGTTGGTTTTGGGTCGAATCTCCAAGACGAACCGAGGTTTCCCGTCGGCGGCCGGGTATCCCAGCTGAAGGCCTTTTCGCTGGCCGACGGTGAAGGCCTGGGCGCCCTGGTGAGAGCCGACAACCTCGCCGGAGGAGTCCAGTACGGGACCCTCTGTGGCGCCCACCCGGTCAGCAAGCCACCCACGGGTATCGCCGTCGGGAATAAAGCAAATATCGTGGCTATCGGGTTTTTGGGCGACAAAAAAACCTCGATCGGCTGCTTCGCGTCGCACTTCTTCTTTGGAGGGCGTTGCTCCCAGGGGAAAATAACAATGCTCGAGCTGTTCGGTGGTCAAGACACCCAACACATAAGACTGGTCCTTAGCCCACGTGGCAGCACGGTGCAATTCTTTGCCCGAAGGCCCCTCCACCACCGCGGCGTAATGCCCGGTGGCGATCGCATCAAACCCCAGCGCTAGGCCCCGCTCCATAACCGCGTCAAATTTGATGTGCTGGTTACAGCGCATACACGGGTTCGGGGTGCGACCTTCGCGATATTCGTCAATAAAGTCTTGAACAACATCCTCGGCAAATCTTTCAGAAAAGTCCCAGACATAAAAGGGAATCCCCAACATGTCTGCCACTCGCCTGGCGTCCATCGAATCCTCGATCGTGCAACAACCCCTGGAGCCCGTGCGCAGAGTGCCAGGCGCCCGGGACAAAGCCAGGTGGACTCCGACAACGTCGTGTCCCGCCTCCACAGCGCGCGCCGCAGCGACCGCGGAATCGACTCCACCACTCATCGCTACGAGAACCTTCACCCAACAAGTCTAAACGCGCAGGCTGAAACTAGACCTTCGTCCTTTTGGACAGACCCGCTCTGGTTCCTCGTTCGACGACGTCAGCAAAGATGGCTATCACCCGATCGATGTCTGCTTGGGTCGTGGAATAACTCACACTGAGCCTGATGGCACCCCATGCTTCATCCTTGGGCACACCCATTGCTAGCAGTACGTGGGAGGGTTCCGGAATGCCCGCTTGGCAGGCGGAGCCGGTGGAGGCATGAACACCGTGTTCGTCCAAAAGGTAGAGAAGCACATCCCCCTTACACCCGGGCACCGTCACATGAAGGTTGCCCGGGAGGCGATCCTGCAGAGAGCCCCGCACAACGCACTGGGGCGCGACGTGAAGGAGTCCTTCCCGCAGTCTGTCCCGAAGCGCCACCAGAGTGCTCCCGCCCTCTTCACGGGCCTGCGCCCGAACCTCCAGGGCAACAGCGAAGGCTACAGCGCCGGCTGCATCCATGGTCCCCGAGCGCGAACGCTGCTGATTTCCACCGTGATGAAGGGCCTGCATGTCCAGGGCGTACCGGGATAACACGAGAGCACCGACCCCCACGGGACCGCCTACCTTATGGGCGGAAAGACTCATGGATTCAACTCCCAGGTCGCGAAAATCAAGACTTTGATATCCCAGCGCGGCCACCCCGTCCACGTGGACGGGGACTCCGTGGGTGCCGCTGATTTCCACAATCTTCTTCACCGGCTGGAGGCTGCCCACCTCGTTGTTGGCCACGAGGGAACTGACCACGGTAATTTTTCTTTCCTCGAGAACCTCCTCCAACGACTCCACGTCCATGACGCCCTCCGAGTCGACGGCAATTTCAGACCACGTCGTTGCTTCCTGGTCCCTTAACCACGCAATCGCATCCAAAGTGGCGTGGTGTTCGGCGAGGGTGGACGCAATGGCTGTGGGGACGTCCGCTCCGTGTCGTCGCTGGTGGGCCCACACACTGCCCTTCAAGGCAGTGTTGATGGCTTCTGTTCCCCCCGAGGTAAAGACCACCTCCACGGGATGCGCACCGACCATCGTGGCAACGCGCTCTCTGGCGTCTTCCATCAACGCCCTGGCAGCGCGGCCACCACGGTGAAGAGCGCTGGGGTTTCCGGCAATGTTCATTGCCTCGAGATACGCCTGTTTCACAGGCTCAGGCATCGGGCTTGTTGCCTGGTGATCGAGATAAACCGACATGGATTTAGAACATCAAAGACGTGAGGGTATTCCGCGCTTTTCTCACGTCGTCATTGCCGGAGCCTGCGATCGTGAAATAGGAGAGCAAGCGGTGGCGCAATAGTTCTTTGTCGTCCTCGCTTGCTGCTGAATAGAGGCCAAGCAGCCTCGCGCACGCATCCACCACGTGACCGCCAGACATATCAAGGTCTGCCACGACGAGCGCTTTACTCACATCATCTGGAGCATCAGCCGCTTCACTTCGGGCCGCCTCCAGGGTGAGGCCCTGGACTCGCTCCAAAAGCTCAACGTGAGCAAGACCGATACCCGCGTCGGCATCCGCGGGGTTTTCTTTCAACGCCTGCTCGTAGGCCTTCTTGGCAGAGGGGATATCTCCTCTGCTCAATGCGTCAAAAGCCTCCTGGTGAAGCGGAGCAAGTGCGGGTTCACCACCTGCTTGGGCCCCCTCCCCCTGCTCGGGAGGGGGCATCACACCGGTGACGCCGTTCTTTGCCGCTAACTCCAACACTTGGTCGAGAACGGGGATAATTTCAGCCTCCGGGGGAATCCCCTGAAACAAAGGAATGGGCTGCCCGCCCACGAGAGCTGCCACAGCGGGAAACCCTTGGACCTGCAAAGCCTTGAGCAGTTCCGGCGCAGCTTCAGCTTTCACGGTGCCAAGCACCAACTTGCCCTGATACTTGTCGATGAGGGAAGCGAGCTGAGGGGTTCCACCGCCGCCATAAATTTCGAGGATGACGGGGATTTTTTGAGAAAGCTCTACCAGCCCACCGACGCTCTGGTCATCTGCCTCTCGGGCGTAAAGCCCGGAGGATGCGGGAGCAGAAGCAGGCGCAGGCGCGCTTTTGGCCACCAGTCCAGAAAGATCAACAGCGCCAGCCATCGACGGCCCAGAATACGGACTACTCATTACCCACCTCTCTCGCAGCTACCAGGTTATAGGCGTAACCCAGTACCTGGATGCCTTCCTCCGATCCCACCGAGGGTACGTACCAAAGAATTTGTACATCCGAGTCGACATCAAAGCCCACGCTCGATTGGGACAAACTGGTAAGAGCACGGATTGCGATGCTGGAATTCACGGCAGCGCCAGACTGAACGGGCGCGACGCGTTCGACTTGGCGCAGCGTTCCCAAAACGATGGCGCCGCCATTTGCCGTGGAAAAGGCAACAATTTCGCGATCAGTAGTGCTCGTTGACCAGGTCACCCCTACGGTTTCACCAAAGGACTCTTGGCGCAGAGCCATCGCCTCTGGGCCCATTTGGCTGTACAGGGTGTCGGCGCTCAGAGCAAACTCCTCGGCAAAGGGACTCTCGCCCCCGTTATTGACGACATCGGAGTAGTGGAGCAACAGCTCCGTTGGGGAAATTCTGGTGAGCTTTGAATCTGGACCAAGCTTCGGGGCGCCCAAGCTAGCAGAGGGCAAGTCGGGCAGTTGAACCTGAGGGTTCAACACCACCGCGTAGGTCAACTTGTAATTCGACCGCGGGTCTTCTTGACGAAGCACCACCCCCAGGGAGGGGGACTCCAGGTCTTGCTCGTCCTGAATAATTCCAAAAACACTGCGCGGCCACGCCGTGGTTTGTTGAGGCACAACCAGCCGAACGGGTGTCGCTGGGATCGGCAGGAGCGCACCCGCCTCAGAATCGGTCCTGGTGGTGAGGTAGGCCACTCGCCGTGCCGAAAGGGTCGGCTCCGTCACCCGTGGGTCCAAGACATTCACCGACAGCTCCCCATCGGCTGCCAGAATTTGCTTGGCCACTCGGGCCATGATGTTTGCAAATTGCTGCTCGGTGACCACGGGGTTGGGCGCCGCAGCGGTCACCACGCCTGCACCCTCGACCACAGGAGGGGGCTCGACCGGGGTCGCACAGGCTCCCAGGCCAAAAATTACCCCGGCGACGAGGGGATACGCCAGAGAGGGTGCTACCCGTCGCCCTCTCCTGCGGGGCGTGGGGCGTTGTGGTTTACGTGCTCGCACCTTGGGGCGCCGCGGTGGGCGAACATACTTTGTGCTCTTACGTCTGGGCCCCCGGTTCTTGGACCACGTGCGTAATGCAGAGAAAACGGTGATGACACCCGCTACAAGAGAGAGCACCCCGATGATCAGTGCTGCCACAACCCACGGCGCTTCTCGCGCACCAGGCCACGACAGCGTGATCGTGTGGGGGGCGGGCAGCACACCGTCGGTCATAATCACAACGGTGATGTCCTGGGTGCCAGCGAGCGAGAAACTCAGTGTTTCCTCGCCCGAGAACTCAAAAAACCACAGATCAGAACCCGCCGGATTGGGCAAAAAAGTATCCCCCGAGCGCGGCAGAGCCGTCAAAGCATCGGTGACGGGGTCATAGCTGACCTTGGTGTGGCGGCCTGGAGCTAACCAGGCCATCACGTCGAGAGTTTTCCCATAGGCCGCGAAGACGCGACTCGAGCTCTGCCGCGAAACGCCCTCGCCTGATTCGTTGGGGGCAAACCCCTCGACTCCACCGGTAATGGTGACAGTTTGTCGACCGGGGAACGCCACTAAAGCCTGTCCGGAAACAATGGTTGCCGGGGCTTGCGTGTCCGAAACAATCGTCCGTTCGATCGTCTCGGGTTCGCTGAATACCGTTCGTTGAGCAATCCCAAACGCCAACGCCACTGTCGAAACGCTCAAAAGCACAATCGCGATAACAAGGCGCACGATAGGGCCCTTTCCGCGAGTGAGAATCGAAACCACAAAGGTTCAACAACTCCCTAGGGTAACCGATGGAACTATGTCACGAACAGAAAGAGACCACTACAGTAAAGGGTGCCCTTTGAGGCGCCCTGGACGAAAGACTTTTCACCACTATGGCTCAAAACGACAGCGAGTTCCCGACAGAGTTGCGCGGATACAAGCGCGCCGAAGTCGACCTTGCCATCCAAGCGCTGCGGGGAGACCTGATTCAGGCAGCGAAGGATCGTCAAGGCGCCCTGGAGGAAGTGTCCGATCTGAAGAACCAGCTCGCTGGTCTGGGAGGCGGAGAAGCGGGAGCAACTTTTGCTGGCCTTGGCGCCCGACTTGAATCCATTCTGAGGATCGCGGAAGAACAGTCCACCTCGCTGATCGGCCAGGCGGACATCAACGCCGAGAAATTGATCGCTCTAGCTAAGTTGGAAGCCGCAACGCTCCAGGAAACCGCAACCCGCGAAGCCGAGCGCCTCACAAACAGTGTGGCCAACGAAACCGCATCGCTACTCGAGGGAGCCCGGGAAGAGGCAGAAAAACTGGTCACCGACGCGAGCGAGGAAGCCGAGCGCGTGCGCGGTCAAGCTCTCGAGGAAGCCGCCAGCATCCGTGGTGCAGTCGCCACGGAGAGCGCAAGCGTGCGTGCCTCAGCAAAACGGGAATCGGAAGCTTTACGCGCTGAAGCAGCGCGCTCCATCGCAGAGACCAAGGTCGTGGCTGAACGCGATATGAACAAGGCTCGGGATGCAATTGGCGAGCTGGAAAAAGACGCTGCGGCTGAGCGTGCAACCCACGAGCTTGCTCTTAAAGCGATTGCGCAGGAATTTGCTCTTGCCAAGACCACGATGGAAAAAGATGTGGCCGAGACAACGGCTCGGTTGAGCTTAGAAAACGAAAAGCTGGAAGAGGTCCTTGCGCGGCGTGCGGCTGAGGCTCGAGCGGACATCGATGCTGAAATCTCTGCACGACGGGCCGAGGCAGAAAAAGAGCTCCTGGATACTCACCAGAAGGCTGTGGAGATGAATGACCGCTACCTCAGCGAAGCTGCGGCTCAACTACACGACATCAAAGCCCGGCTAAAGGCTGTGCGCAACGACCACAAACTCCTCACAGCAGCGGTAGAAGAAACAAACCGCAGCGGGAAAAAAGCCGCCACAGCGGAAGCGCGAAAGATAGTGTCCGAGGCTCAGAAGGAAGCCTCCGCCATTATTGCCGTGGCGGAAGCCGAAGCAATGGAGAGAGTCGCAGCCGCAGAGAATCGCCTCATCGAGCTTTCGGCCGAGCGCGAAACAATCGCACAATACGTTGAGGGCCTCAGGGCGGTGGTCGGGAAAGTTGTTGCGGCAGAACGTAGAAAGCGGGAGCCTGAACCGGCTAATCCCCGAAGCTCACGGGCAAAGGGTAAGTCGGCGGATTAAGCCTGAGAGCAATCTGGTCGAGAACCCATTTGGTTTGCTTCTCCCCCACCCATAAGTGCTTTGCCCCCTCTGCTGCTACCACCTCAATATTTGGGGAGATGGCAAACCGCGGGGTTGCCTGCTCGGGGGTAAGGAATTCATCAAACTCAGGAACCAAAGCCACAACAGGCACGGCCACGTCACCCCAGGAGCGAACTTCGGCTTCGCTTGTCCTGTGCAGTGGCGGCGAAAGCAAGATGACACCGGAAATCTGGTCAACCAGAGTCCTTGCGTGTTTGAGAATCACTTCGGTCCCAAAAGACCAGCCAATGAGCCAGGGTCTGGGGAGGTTGAGCGTCTGAAAGTATCCCAGCGCCGCCTCGAGGTCGAGGCCTTCGCTGATCCCTTCGCCAAAGACCCCTTGGGAAGTGCCCCGGGGAGAAGAAACACCCCGGAAGTTGAAACGCAATACGGCAATGTCCGCGAGGGCCGGTAGCCGCCAAGCGGCTTTGCGGATGACGTGAGAATCCATGAAACCCCCCGCGGTGGGAAGCGGGTGAAGAAAGAGTGCCGCTGCTATCGCCGGGTGAGATTGTGGCAGGGAAAGCTCCCCCACCAGCTCAAACCCATCAGAGGTGGTGAAGCTAACATCGTCGCGCAGTGCGGGGAGCACCGTGGTGGAAGTAATCAGACCCATCAGGCGATTTTCCAACAGTGGTTGTGCCAGTGGCGACGGTCCGAGAGTCCCTGGGACTCCCCCATAATCCCGTCGTTCTTCCACGCCACGACGTGGGAGACGCCTTCGGCGATTGTCAGATTGCAGCCGGGGCAGGTATAGGTCTTTTGGGCGCTTCGTTCGCTGATGGGTTGGACCGTATAGGACTCGCCGCGCTTTGTTTCCGTGCGACGAAAACCCGACCGTAAGCGATCCATATCGAGTGGTTCACCCTCGTCCCTTCGGCGGCCATCCCGGTTATTATTGCGCGGCACGAGCTAGTACCAGCCTTTGCGTTCCGAATGCCCCCAGGCCCCACACGGTGATCCGTAGCGGGCGTCGATATATCCCAGACCCCAGCGAATTTGGGTTTCCGGATTCGTTGCCCAGTCCGCTCCCGCGCTAGCCATCTTGGAGGCGGGCAAAGCTTGCGGGATGCCATACGCTCCAGAGCTGGGGTTTTGAGCGGTGGAATTCCATCCAGATTCTCTCGACCACAGAGCGACCAAACATCGGAACTCGCCCTCGCTCCATCCGCGGCCCTCCACCAAGTCATAGGCAATGGCCTGGGCGCCATCGGGGTCACCCCGACCGGCTGCCGGCAGGGAACCCCAGCCGCCTGTCACGCTGACCGCTTCGCGAGCTACTTCGAGGCCCGACCCTGTGACAAAAATGCTGCGAGCACCCTCAACCGGCTGGTACCACGCATACGCTGTCGAACTGTAGGGACCGGCAAGAGGAACAGCGACAAACCCCGCAACCGCGAGAATGGCAATGACAGAGCGAGCAGTGATCGAAGATTTCCTTCGATTCCTAGCTCCCATGCGCATCCGTAGGGTAGTAGACATCATCAACCAGTGTAAAGCAGGGCTCCTTGCGGGCGCTGGTTACCTAACGGCCAACATCACCGAGAGGGTTTCGTCAATCAGAGCGTCTACTTGTGATTCGTCATACCCGCCAATTTTCGTGCGGAAATCTTGTCGCCTGACCGCGGAGACAGACAATGGCTCCTCTTGCTGGAAATACCGCGAAATCTGACCGCACAAGACATCCACATCCCCTTGGTGATAGCCAGGCTGCAGCAGAGATGACCGTCGAAACTTTTTCCCCGAGGGCCTCGCAACGCGATCCAAAATTTCTTGGGCTCTAGCCCTCACATCGTGGTAGTAGTTTTCTTCGCCCTCTGCGTTGGTCCGCTCCACGCGTTCCTTATCGGCAAAAGCTTCCTCGAGTCGCCAGAGTGCTTCATCAACTGCTTTAGTCGCGTAGCCATCTTTCGAAACGAGAGGGAAAACTTTCTGTCGAATGTCCGCCGAGGCCAGCCCGTCGCCTTCTCCCTCAAAGACCTGCTTGGCGCGGTCGAGAAATTCATCAACGATTTCGGGGTCGTATCCCGACATCCCTTTTTCTGAAGGTGCAAAGCGACTATTCACGTTCGTTATTCTGCCAGCGCCTCGGTAGAAACGCGGGAGGACAACCGGTTACCCAAATATCTGAAACAGCACAAAAAGTACCGCCATGGAGGGAAGAATCGAATCCATTCGATCCAGGAAACCCCCGTGACCGGGCAACCAGGACGAAATGTCTTTAATCCCCAGGTCACGCTTGATTAGCGACTCCAGCAAGTCCCCCAGGGTTGCCGAGCCCAACAGACACAGGCCCATCAGTCCCGCAACCCACAGAGGAAGGTCCAGAACCAGGGTCCCCAACAGCCCCGAGGTGAGCAACGCAGCCAGCGCAGATCCCGCAAACCCCTCCCAAGTCTTCTTGGGTGAAATTTTGGGTGCTAGGGGAGTTTTCCCAAAACTCAACCCGCTGACATAGGCTCCAACGTCAACGCTGACCACAATGACAACACCGGCAAATATCCACCACAGCCCTCCCGGACCCGAGTGAACGGCGATCGCAAAGCTCCCGAGGAAGGGAATGTAGGTGAGGACAACAACCGCCGCGGCCATATCTTCGAGGGTTCGTGGTCGCGACTCTCTGTCCGCAAATCCACGGATAAAGCGAATTACGACAGCCAAGGCAATGCTCACTAGCAACGCCCACAGGTGGCCCTCTGATCCCCAGATAAAAACTGCTGGTGGCATCGCGGCCGCCATGATGGGCAATACCCACCGATTCTTGAGCTGGCCTTTTTCCTTCAAAGCGCCGGAGAGCTCAAGAGTTCCAAAGAAAACGAGGGCCGTAACAAACACCATAAAAAGTCCGTCAAAAACAAACAGACTGGCGACAAATATTCCGCCCAGCAACAGCCCGAACGTGATTGCCAGCCACAACGGTCGACCGGCCCTCTTGTCGATGCGCGCGTTGACTTCGCGCACTTGCTCTTCCATCCCGTGGACGGCCGCCTCGAACTGAGCCAGTGGCTGGGCCACAGAATCGGGGAGAGGACGCTTGGAATCTTTGGGGGAAGGAGTTTTGCCAGTCATTAGACCTCGAGCAGCTCGGCTTCTTTCTTCTTCAACACTTCGTCAATGTGATCGACCTGTGCTTTCGTGAGGGCCTCAAGCTCTTTTTCGGCGCGGGCAACTTCATCCTCGCCCACCTCCGACTTCATGCCGCCAAGATCGTCCATGCCCTTACGCCTAATAGAGCGGATGGCTACTTTGCCGTCCTCTGCTTTTTGACGCACGATCTTGACATATTCTTTGCGTCGTTCCTCCGTCAGCTCTGGCATGCTGACGCGAATGACTTCACCATCGTTGGTGGGAGATGCTCCGAGGTTGGGAAAAGTGGTGATGGCGCGTTCAATTTCTTTCAACGCTGACTTGTCATACGGGGTAACCACAAGGGTCCGAGCCTCAATGTTTTGCAAAGCAGCGAGCTGGGCTAGCGGGGTGGGCTGACCGTAATAGTCGACCATAATCTTCTGGAACAGCGCAGGGTTGGCACGCCCGGTCCGAACCATCTGGAAGTCATCTTGGACGACATCAATCGCCTTGGCCATCTTGTCTTTCGCTTGCGCGATTACATCCGCAATCATGGTGTCTCCTTTGGTGAAACTCTATCGAGGGCTAAGAAACGAGTGTCCCGAGCCGTTTTCCTTGGATGGCTTTTGTGACGTTGCCCGCTGGCTCCATACCAAAAACCACCATCGGCATTTTGTTATCCATGCACAGGCTGAACGCCGTCGAATCGACGACCTTGAGGCCCTGAACAAGCGCCTCTTGATAGGAGAGTTTTTCGTACCTTTTAGCGGTGGGGTCTTTCTTGGGATCCGTGGAATACACGCCGTCCACTCCGTTTTTCGCGACGAGAACTTCATCCGCGAGCACTTCGAGTGCCCGTTGCGCAGCGACCGTGTCGGTGGAGAAGTAGGGCAAACCCGCCCCCGCTCCAAACACAACAATCCGACCCTTTTCCATGTGGCGGATAGCGCGCTGGGGAATATAGGGCTCGGCGACCTGGGTCATGGAAATAGCAGATTGAACCCGAACTTCGGCGCCGGCTTGTTCCAAAAAATCTTGCAGGGCTAGGGCATTCATGACCGTGCCCAACATCCCCATGTAGTCGGCTCGGCGGCGATCCATCCCGCGCTGAGAAAGCTCAGCACCGCGGAAGAAATTACCTCCACCGACCACAATGGCAACTTCAGCTTTTTTTGCTCCCTCGGCAATTTCACGAGCAATTTGCGCAACCACATCGGGGTTAATACCGAGCTGGCCATCCCCAAAAGCTTCCCCAGAAAGCTTGAGAAGGACCCGACGTTTTTTGTCCGACATTGTGGCTCCTTTCGCTGCCCCTTCAGCGTAGTGGGCGGGGAAACACGTGGGGGCTAGGGCACACCGTGCCCTAGCCCCCACGTGGTGGAAATGAGTTAGGAACCCACCCGGAACCGGGCGAAGCCGCTGACACTCAAGCCAGCTTGTTCCAAAACCTGCTTTATCTGCATTTTGTTATCCCGCGCATAGTCCTGCTCGAGCAAGGCAACCTGCTTGAAGAAAGCACCAACGCGGCCTTCGACAATCTTGGGAAGGGCAGCCTCGGGCTTGCCTTCTCCTCGAGAGATTTCTTCCACGATGCGTCGCTCTGCTTCCACAGCATCTGCGGGAACATCGTCCCTCGAGAGGAACTGTGGGTCAGCGAAGGAAATGTGCTGAGCCACACTGCGCGCGGTGTCAGCGTCACTCCCCGAGTAGGCAACAACCACTCCCACCTGCGGAGGGAGGTCCTTATTGGTCTTGTGAAGGTAGATAGCGAAGCTCTCGCCCTCGAGTTTGGAAACCCGACGCAACTCAACCTTCTCGCCCAAGATGGCAGCCTGGTCTTCGATCATCGACGCGACGGTTGTGCCGTTTGTTGAAGCCTGGAGGGCTGACTCAGCGCTGTCAGAGCCCGCGGCGACAACCGCAGCGAGGACCTGTTCAGCAAGAGCAACAAACTTCTCGTTCTTGGCAACAAAGTCGGTCTCGCACGCCAATTCGAGCAGGTATGCGACGCCATCGCCTTCGTGCGCGGCGACAAGACCCTCGCTGGTAGAGCGATCGGCACGCTTAGCGTTACCTTTCGCCCCTTTGAGGCGCAAAATCTCCGTGGCCTTTTCCAAGTCTCCGCCGGCTTCTTCCAGCGCGTTCTTGGTGTCAACCATTCCGGTTCCCAGCTGCTCGCGCAGCTTCTTGATGTCTTCGAGTGAAACGCTAGCCATGTGGTGGAGTCCTTACTTCTTTTCTGTCTTTGCGGCAGGAGCCTTCTTGGCGGGCTCCTTTTTAACCGGTGCTGCCTTCGCAGCGGGAGCCTTCTTAGCAGCAGGTTCTGCCTTAGCGGCAGCAGGCTTCTTAGCAGGGGCTTTCTTCGCGGGAGCTTTTTCGGCGGGAGCTTTTTCGGCCTTGTCCGCAACGACGGATTCGACAGGCTTTTCTTCCGCCTCTTCCTTTGGCTTCTCTTCCACAGCTGCGGGGGCTTCATCAGACTGCTCAAGGAGTTCGCGTTCCCATTCAGCCAGCGGCTCTACAGCGGAAACATTGCCTTCGGCTGCTGGTTTTTGGTGACGCTCGATCAAGCCTTCAGCAACGGCATCAGCCATGAGCTTGGTCAGCAAAGCAACCGAGCGGATAGCGTCGTCGTTACCGGGGATGGGGTAGTGGAAATCATCGGGGTCGGCGTTGGAGTCAAGAATTCCAACAATAGGAATCCGCAGCTTCTTGGCTTCGTCGATCGCGAGGTGTTCGCGAAGCGGGTCGATGACCCAGATCGCATTGGGGGCTTTGGTGAGTGTGCGAATTCCACCGAGTGACTTCTGAAGCTTGGTGAGTTCACGCTTCTTCATCAGAAGCTCTTTCTTGGTGTAGCCCTGGGTGGTGTCTTCGAAGTCAACTTCTTCCAATTCCTTCATCCGCCCCAGACGCTGGGAAACGGTTTGGAAGTTGGTCAGCAGGCCACCGAGCCAGCGCTCGTTCACATATGGCTGGCCCACACGGGTTGCCTGCTCGGAAATTGATTCCTGGGCCTGCTTCTTCGTGCCCACGAACAGGACGGTTCCACCCGCGGCGACGGTCTCTTTAAGAAACGCGTAAGCCTGATCGATATAACCCAGCGACTGCTGCAAATCGATGATGTGGATGCCGCTGCGCTCGGTGAGGATGAACCGCTTTACTTTCGGGTTCCAGCGACGGGTTTGGTGTCCAAAGTGAACACCGCTATCAAGTAGTTCTCTAATCGTGACGGCAGCCATTGCTGCACTCCTTTTGTTGTTCTCGGTTTCCCACACCGGCGGTGTGAGCCTGGTGTCGAGGCCACCACCGCACCCAAAGAAACTTCGCTTTCACCCAGTGAAAGCTTGAGAATCCAGGGACCGACGGGTGTGGACCTTGATTCGACACGCGAAGTCACAGAATCAAAGATTCTGCGCTCTCTCATCCTAGCGCTTAGCGTGCCCTCAGGGGCAAACTAACTCTGCGGTAGCTCCCGCATCAACAAGGCGAGTGCCTGGAAGGCTTGGCCACGGTGAGAGAGCTCATTCTTTTGCTCCGCACTCAACTGCGCTGCGCTGACCGAGTGACCGTGGGGAATAAAGATCGGGTCATAGCCAAAACCCCCGGCTCCGGAAGGCTCTTGTGCTATCGATCCTGCCCAGCGTCGTTCAATGACGTACTCGCCCAAAGCGGTGACATAGGCGGCCGCACACACAAACTCAGCAGCGCGATTGTCCTGGCCTTCCAATCGAGAGAGTACTAAGGCCGTATTTTCAGCATCCACACCACTGGGTGAGTATCTCGCGGAATGTATCCCTGGAGCCCCATCCAGAGCGGCCACTTCGATTCCTGAATCGTCGGCAATTGCCGGTAACCCAGACTCTTCCTGCGCAGCGCGCGCCTTGATCAGGGCGTTTTCATAAAACGTGGACCCGTTTTCTTCGGGGGCCTCACCCCGGGAGGGAACTAATTCCACCCCCGGAAGAAGGGGGGACAATATCTGCAAAAGCTCTTCGATTTTGTGGGCATTACGAGTCCCCACCACAACCTTCATGGCGTTAGTGTCCTTCGAGAGCTTCGCGCTGGATTCGTTCTAGTTCCTTAGACCCCACTAGCGCTAGATCAAGCAGGGAATTTAGTTCCTCACGGTCAAAGGGAGCGCCTTCGGCGGTTCCTTGGACTTCTACAAACGACCCGCGTCCTGTGACAACAACGTTCATGTCTGTCTCGGCAGCCACGTCTTCGACATAGGCGAGATCCAGCATTGGCGTTCCATCGACAATCCCCACGCTGACGGCTTGGAGCGAATCGGTGATGGCCTGGGTTTTTTCCGCGACGTGTCCGTGGCGTTTTGCCCAGTTCACCGCATCCACGAGGGCGACATAGGCCCCCGTGATGGCTGCTGTTCTGGTGCCGCCATCAGCCTGCAAGACATCGCAGTCCAGGACGATGGTGTTTTCGCCGAGGGCATCGAGATCAATGATGGCGCGGAGGCTTCGCCCAATGAGTCGAGAAATTTCGTGGGTTCGCCCACCCATCTTTCCTTTTACGGATTCGCGCCCCATCCTCTCGTTGGTGGAGCGTGGCAACATTCCGTATTCGGCTGTCACCCAACCTTTTCCGGAGCCAGAGAGCCACCGCGGAACACCAGGGGTAAAAGAAGCGGTCACGAGAACTTTGGTGTTTCCAAAGTTAATTAACGCGCTCCCTTCAGCCTGAGCACTCCAGCCGCGCTCAATTCCTACAGGGCGAAGTTGATCAGGCGTTCTCGAATCAGCGCGGGTCATAAGGTGTCCTTTGGTTGGGTGAGTGTGATGGCAGAGCGAAAATCATCGGCGCGGTGTTGGTAATCCCGATAAATTCCAAAACTCGGAGCACCCGGCGATAACAGCACATAATCGCCCGGGGCCGCCAAGCTCCTGGCCTGTGTGACGGCATCGAGCATCGAGGTGGCCGTGGTGAGAGAGACCTGTTCGGTCAGACCCGCCTCAGACAGGGCGGCGCGAAAAAGTCCGACCAGATCAGCACCAGATCCTGGCAAACCAACAATGTGACGAGGGGTGGAGCGAAGCACTTCGTCAATGAGGACTTGATAACTGACACCGCGGTCAAAGCCCCCGACAAGCCAGACCATTCCCGGTGTCGAGCAAGCCACCAGCGCCGCAGCCGCCGCGTGGGGGTTGGTGGCTAAAGAGTCATTGATGAAAACGAGCCCCGTGGGGTCTTCGATCTTTTCCAGTCGATGGGCGAGGCCCTCGAATGCTGTTAACACCGGCGCTATGGCTGTGCGTGCCAGCGCACCCGTCGCATTCGCCCCAGCAATTGCGAGAAGCATGTTCCGATGATTGTGAACACCCAAAAGTGCTGAATCACGAGTGTTGAAAAGCCTGTCGGACCCGTGGCACAGCCAGGTGTCTCCGCCCTCCACCTCGAGGTGCCAGTGACACCCCTCGCCCACCCATTCCACCGCGAGATCGGGATAGCGCTTGGTCAGCTCCGCGCGAAGAATCGGATCGTCTCCGTTGGCCACCACGATGCGCGGGTTGTGCGACACAAGAGAAAGTTTTGCCCCGAAGTACGCTGCGGTATCCCCATGCCAGTCGAGGTGCTCGGGGAACAACGCACTGAGCACAACGACGTCGGGGGAAACCCGGAGATAGTGGCATTGGTAACTTGAAAGCTCAACCACCTGTCGGTCCTGTGGGTCAAGCCCCTGAAGGGGAATACCCATGTTCCCACCCAGGCTTACTTTTTCCCCCGAAGCTTTCAGGAGCTGGTGGATGAGAGTTGTCGTGGTTGATTTTCCTTTAGAACCGGTGACTCCCACCATGCTCTGGTGGTGATCAGCGACGAAAAGTGCACTGCTGGAGGTCAGGGGGATTCCTAGCGCGCTGACCCAGCGGTGCAGCCAGCTCGTGGGGGCAATTCCTGGGGAGACCACGGCAAGGGTTGCCCGCGCAACCTCAGGCGGGACAGACGCTGCCTCGTCCAGAGGAATCCACAGGGGAATTCTCTCGCCCCACCGGGCCCGAAACTGCGCGCTGTCTTCCCCTTCCCTCCCATCGATAGCGAGCATTTCCGGAGGAGAACCAGCCGATTGGAGGGCCTCGGAAATGGCCTGCCCTTCGCGCCCCACCCCCACAATCAGGACCGTGTGGTGGGCGAGATCAGCCAACCCCCAGACAGCTTCAGGCAAGAATGGCGCCTAAATGTTCATAGTCACCGGGCATGCCAAATCTGCCATCGCGATGGCAGAGAACCTGTTCTTCAAGGTCGGGATGCGGAACCAAGAGATCGGGGATTTCTAACACAAGAGCGGTCACCACCGCTGACTTCTTCCAATCGTCTTGGTGGGCAATCCAGGTCAAAGCCACCATGGACTCTGCCTGCTCTCCGACACATTCAAAAGGTCGGTGCTCCAGCAAACCCAGGAGAGCCCGATAGCCCTCCAGTTGACGAGAATCATCCAGCATGTTGGCTGCAAACATCCTAATGAGAGCAGAGGCCGGCAGGAACGGACTCAGAATCAGGAAAATAAAGCGACACTTGTCACAATCGGCGCACCACCTGGCATCGTCCACGCCGCGGCGAAACGCTTTGTTGCAACTGGTAATAACGGGGTGGTATTCCCGCAAACTCGAGAAGTAGCGAGCGATTTGCAGCTCGCTATAAGGGCGAAGCAAAGAGAAGTATGCGCCCGCGGACAAGCCTGCCTGGGGTCCCAACATGTCGTGCAGGAGGCCTTCGGCCTCTTCGGATTTCGACCACTGATGGTTCACCTCGACACCGTCCCACACCAGGGTTGCCTCAGAAGCTGAGGCCTCCAGGGACATCACCACCGGCCCCAACCCAATAATGCGAGCCTGAACCAGGGAAATGAGGGAGTTAATTGCGGTGACGGGAACATGACCGTTGAGTGCCCCTTCAGCGTTCAACTCAAGAAGGCGTTCGTCGATCTCTCGTTGTGCGGGGATAACCGGATGGCCTTTCACACGACCCACCCGAAGAATCACCTGGTTGGGGTTCACCGCAAATTGGACCGGGTGCATTCGAGCGGCAGCCAACAGCTCCACCGTCACAACGGAGTCTTTACCGCCTCCAATAGGGACGAGCGGGTCGCCATCTGGGGTGACATGAGATTCCGCAGGGAACTCGGGTGAAACACCCCCGGTCACCAAAATTTCTGGCGCCAAAAGGCCTGGAAACTTGTTGCGAAAGGCGAATTCCGCCAGGCCTTTCGACAGAACTGTGGTGAGGTAGCTCAAGCCGGCTTCGGTGATGCCAGGTTGGGAGATGACGTAACGATTGGGCGCTGCCGCCTTGTAATAGCTCAAACCAATCACCGCACCCAGAATTGCGACCAAGCCCTCCACCCTGGGCCAGTCAACATCGCGGTCTGCCCGGACCGGAGTGAAGCTTACGGTCTCGCGAAATAACTCGCTGTGGCTGGGGCCCGCCAGTTCAAAATCAAAATCGACCCGTGCACGTGCGCGGTCGATATGTGCTGCCAGATACCGGAATTCGGTGAAGACGAGGGGGTCAAACACCATGGCCGGCGCTCCCCTTTCCTTCATAATCTTGTGGGCTTTTCTATCCGCCCCATCCCCTTATTCTAGAGCCCGACCCAGAGATAGGGTTGGAGGGTGTCCACGGCGCTTTTTACTGACCATTACGAGCTGACAATGGTGGATGCCGCTCGCGCATCCAAGAGGGCAGACCGCCAGGCTGTGTTCGAGGTTTTTTCTAGGTCCCTTCCCGGTCGCAGGCCCTACGGTGTCGTCGCTGGGACAGGACGCCTGATCGATGCGATCGCGCACTTTCGGTTCCACCAAAACGAGCTTGAATTCCTCTCACGCCGCTCCATTGTGAGCGATGACACCCTCGAATGGCTTGCCAACTATCGGTTTAGTGGAAACATCAGCGGCTACCGGGAGGGTGAAATCTATTTCCCCGGCTCACCGATTCTTCAGGTGGAGGGCACCTTCGCTGAAGCAGTCCTTTTGGAGACCCTCATCCTCAGCGTACTCAACTACGACTGCGCCGTTGCCAGCGCCGCCTCCCGGATGGTGCAGGCGGCGGGATCGAGAATGCTCATCGAAATGGGGGCCCGGCGAGCCCATGAACATGCCGCAGTCGCTGCGGCCAGAGCTGCTTACCTCGCCGGATTTTCCGCCACCAGTAATCTTCAGGCCGGCGAGGTCTACGACATTCCCACCCGGGGCACAGCAGCGCACTCCTTCACCCTCGTGCACGACAGCGAAGAAGAAGCATTCCGCGCTCAGATCGCCACCATGGGGTCGGATACGACCTTGCTTATCGACACCTATGACATGCGAAAAGGAGTCGAGAGAGCCATCGCCATCGCTGGAACCGCGCTGGGGGCGGTCCGCATTGATTCCGGTGATTTGCCCGTTGTGGTGTCTCAGGTGCGAACCCACCTTGATGAATTAGGCGCGAAAAACACCAAGATCGTCGTGACGAATGATCTCAACGAACACACCATCGCTGGTTTGCGGGGTGCCCCGGTGGATGTTTTTGGGGTGGGCACGAGCGTGGTGACAGGATCTGGCCACCCAGCAGCGGGCCTGGTCTATAAATTGGTCGCTCGAGAAAACGATGATGGTAGCTGGTTGGACGTTGCTAAGAAGAGCTTCCACAAAACAAACCCCGGCGGTAAGAAACAAGCGTTTCGGACGTTCCGGAACGGGCGCGCCCACGAGGAAGTCTTGACGATCGGGGCGGCCACTCCCCCCGAGGGATCTCAGGAGCTAGACGAAACGTACGTGCTCAACGGAATAAACCAGAGCACCTTGAGCCCGGGAGAAACCCTTGCTCGAGCAAGAGAACACCACCTCACAGCGATCGCGACGCTTCCCGATACCGCATTTTCGCTTAGTCCCGGTGACCCAGCGCTACCGCTTCTCCTCATGGGCGGGGAATAACATAGAGCCATGTCAGGTGAAGATGCAGGCGGGGGAACAGACGTCCTAGACCGTGAACTCGAGAAGCTCCTTGAAGAGGAACAACTCGATGAAGGCGATCACGACCGCTACTCCCACTATGTGAAGAAAAACAAGATTCTTTCCAGCGCAATCAGCGGCAAAGCCGTCATCGCGCTGTGTGGAAAAAAATGGACACCAGGCCGCGACCCAGAAAAATTCCCCGTGTGCCCCACGTGTAAAGAAATTTACGAAAAACTCCGGGACGAGTAGCTACCCCAGCACTCCGAGCGTCAGTTCCACGGTGTAAGAGTTGCCGCCGCGAACGTAAGTAAGCGTCGTGGGGGTGCCACCGGGCAAACTCCGCACCTGAGCCGTCAAATCGATGCGATTGGTAATGGGCAAGCCGTTGAATCGGGTGACAATGTCCCCCGCCCTCACCCCCGCAAACGCGGCGGAGCCCCCGGGCGTGACGCTGTCGATGTAGGCGCCGGTAACCGTAGAGCTGGGAACCGACTGGGCGTCAGTGACGAGTGCACCGAGCAACCCGTGGCTTGCCGAACCAGTGGAGATGATTTCTGTGGCAATACGGTAGGCCAGGTTCACCGGAATCGAAAACCCCAAACCTACGCTTCCCGAGCCCTGTCCCCCTGTTGTGGCGATGGCGACGTTGATGCCGATGAGGTTTCCCTTGCGGTCAAGGAGCGCCCCCCCAGAGTTTCCGGGGTTGATGGAGGCATCGGTTTGGACAACCGGGATGGAAATGGTTTGGCCGGCAAGGGGTGAGCCTCCGGGCAAGTCAAAATCAAACTGCCCGTCCTCTTCACCGGGAACCTGGGACGCACCCACCGTAATGCTGCGATTGATGGCCGAGACGATTCCCGAGGTCACCGTTCCTGGCAAACCCAGAGGGGCACCAATGGCGATGGTTTGGTCTCCCACATTGAGGGTGCTGGCATCGCCAAGAGGCATAACAGGAAAGGGTCCGGCGTCACTAATTTTCACCACAGCGATGTCGGCATAGACATCTCTCCCCACAACGGTTCCTTCGAAAAGCCTGCCATCGGCGAGCGTCACACGAATCACCGGTTCTTCTGCGCCAAAGGATACGACGTGCGCATTGGTAATCAGGTGCCCGGTTTCGGAAATGATCACCCCAGACCCGCTTCCCGATCCTTGCTGGCCAGCAACTTCCAGTGTGACCACCGAGGGCAATGCACTCGCGGCAACGGCGGTAATTTCACTGGCCTGCAGGGGTGCGTTTACCGTGATGGTAGCCGGGGCTGTGACGCCTGGGGTCACCAACCCTCTCGAGGATAAATTCCATATTGCAAAGGCACCGCCTGCGGTGCCTCCGAGCAACCCCCCGACTAGCAACGCTGCGGTAACAAAAGCTCCCAGATTTCGGGCACGCTTTTTGTCTTCGTCAATCGCGTTTTTTCGAGTGTTGGCCACACTGTCGGCAACACCGCGATAGACAGACTGGGCAAAGGGGGAACCCGCATACCCGGGTGTCGCGTTCGGCGCGGGAACTGCTAACTCGGGAGCCACCGAGCCAGAGGCCTCGTGGACCACAGACGCCGAATCTTCGGGGGGAGCGCCTTCGCGAGAATCATCAGATGTCGCCATGGGGGTTTGTCCTTTCGACATCAGACAGTGTCGCAAATAAAGCTTGGGGGGAGCTTGCCAGCGGCTTCAGAATACCTGGAGATTCTCCTAACACCTGCCCTCCGTAAGCGCCCTGGGCGAACAACCCTGATCGACCAGAAGCGACGTCACCGTGAGAACCTGCAAATTTTGCTCGGCAGCCGCTTGCCACACCATCCCGGGAATACCCACAAACTCACCGTCATCGAAGCGGTACGCCACCTCAAAACCCACCTGCAAGGACACCCGATACTGTCCTGGTCCCGAATAGGTGTGGCTGGTGGTGGTGGCACTAAATTGCGCCCCATTCCACGATCCACCCGCCACTGAGTGCGTGGCGCTTGCGCCATCGCCGTAGCCCCAGAGATACTGCGCGGGGGTGAACCTCACCTGAATCGGCCAGCCTAAGAGCTCTCCGGTCTCTCTGGACTCTCCGATCACCGCATACATGTTCGTCGGCAAGCGCGGGATACTCCATCCCCCTGGTTCGATGACAATGGCAGGAGAGCCCGGTCGAAAACTTTCGAGATCACGTGCTGATGTAGGCGGTGTGGGCGGGGTCTTTACTACCTGGGGTTGATTCTTTGACGGCGATGCCGCGCGACAATACCCGGAAATCTTTACTTGACACTCCGAACTTCCCAGTACTGGTTCTCTAGGCGGAGGAGGCGACCACGGGCTTCTCGCCCCAGAGCCACTGGTGGATCCCGAAGTGCCAGGCGTCGAGGTTGATGCTCCCACCGAAACCCCTCCCCCGCTCACATCGGTGGTAATGCTGAGGCACTGCCCACTGCTCTGAGCTGCTTGAGAACATTCGTTGGCCGCGGCCGGCGTGGCGGAAAGTAGAGATAATCCCAGAACAAGTGTGAGCACTGCGCCCCTGGCGCTTAGCATTCGTAGACTCCCCACCATTGCTCCCAGCTATCGATGACGAGGGAGTGGACGGCTTCGCCGACCAGCCAAGCTTGGACTGCGCGCTCTTCGCCCCACGTCACGCCGGGCTGGGAGAGGTATTCCTCCAGCTGCTCCCATTGCCCCTCATCGCCTTCAAAATCCTCGTAGGCAGGATGCCACTGCCAGAGAATTTCGGGCGGATCGTCATAGTCGGTGGGGAGGACAAAGACCCCCGTGCCATCAATACACGCGAGGATTCCCACTTCGACCTGTTGGTCCAGTGTGATGTGGGCGCTTTGGACGATCAACGAGTCGAAGGTGGTCTCCCCGATGGAGCGCAACCCTTCTCGCTCGAAATAGCGAAAACCTTCTTGTTCTTCACTCAGCCACCGCTCACTCACGAGTGAGGAGATGGGCTGCCAGCTCTTCCCACCTTCAGAGGTGATGGCGTCAGAAGTCGCAAGGTAGCTCCCCACCACCGCAGAAGCTTCTTCGAGCGCCAGGTCATAAAAGTTCGCTGGCAGTAACCGCTTGGGGGCCCACTGGGACACCCCAGTGATGTCACCACTCACCTCCGTGACCTGAAGTTCTGGGGCCTCACACCCCGAGATAAGGATCGGAATAATCAACACGGCGGCACGGAGTTTAGGCATGGTCCAAGCGTAGAAAAAAGCACCCCGTGCGCGTGCATTTTGTCCACAGGGTTTACCCAGGAACCGAGTGAGGATTGTTCTACAGTTCGGGGGAGCGCTGTACCGCTGCCGCTCCAGCAAGGAGCCCCACCGTGATTCTCTCCCAAGAGCTTCTTGACGACCTTCTCACCCAGGCCGAACAGGTGTTCCTCGAGGAGGGGGTGTCGGAGACCAACAATCACCTCATTGCCAAACGGAGCGGTGTGCCCCTGGCAAGTATCCTCGAGCTGTACCCCAACCCGCTCGACCTGCAGGTCGCGATGCTCAATCGAGAATTTACGCGGATGTACCAAGGAATTTTGAGCGACATCGAACGCGACCCACAGGGTGGGCTGTTGTCCAGGATGTATACCTATATCTTCACCCAGGTCTATGAACGCCCGGTGGCGAGAACCCTCTACATGATTGACCGCTCCGCTCTCCACGACCTGATGAGCCACCAGCACGCCCAGAACTACGTCCCAAGTCTTGCTATTCAATTTGAGCTGATGGAAAATCTCCACGAAGCGGGGATGCTGAAGCCCGATATTGACCTCGAGGTCGCGTCCTCAGCAATTACCGTGATCTCCGGTGGTCTTGCCCTCACTGCCCCCCACGCTAACCTCGGCGAGATTGTGGGGGTTCTGATGGGAATGCTCGGACAGGCCTTCGATGCAGACGTCCCCGACACGACACCGGGCAAACGCCTTTTTTACGCGTGGGCAACCTCTTTGGATAGCTCCATAAGACCACCCCTCGCCCTCTAAAGCTTCTGGCTCACGCCCAAACGTCGGGCGGCTGCCATGGGGTTGCCTTCTCGCACGCGTGCCACGAGCGAAGTATCCACCACAGCCGAGCCCTCCCCTGGCTCGTTTCCCAGCTTCACCAGAGTCTTTCCCACAGGGTCAATCACTTGGGAAAGCCCTATCCCGTGGGGCTCAGGCTGGCCTACAGCAATGATGAAGACCTGACATTCAATGGCCCGTGCCGCCAAAAGAGCCTCCCAATGGCGCTCCTTGTGCTCTCCCGGAGCCCACTGCGCTGGGACAACAATCGCCTCTGCGCCAGCATCGACCAGTCGCCTGGCCACTTCAGGAAAACGAAGGTCATAACAGGCCATCATCCCCACCCGAAGCCCCGCCCACTCAAATAATTGTGGCGCTGAGATTATCCCCGGCTCCACCCTCGCCGATTCGTTGGCCCCGAAGGCGTCATAGAGGTGGAGCTTGTCTGCGGTGGCGAGCAACCCCGCGGACCCCACGGCCACCATGATGTTGAAGGGGTTCTGAAACCCCTCACGCTTGGCCAGCATTCCCACAACCAAGGTGGTGTGTGTCAAACGCGCCACTTCCCGCAGGGCCGATACCCATTGGCCGTCAACCGCTTCCACGTCCTGGGCCAAACCGGGAGCGTCGGGGGCAAAAGAAAAGGAGTACTCGGGAAAAACAATCAGACTCGAACCGTTTTCGGCCCCCTGTTTGGCCGCATCACGAATCGCCAACACATTTTCAGCGGGGTCAGCACCTGGCTGCCACTGAACGAGGGTCACCCGGGGCAGCGTGTTCATATCTGCAAGCTTAGGCACAAAGCAGAATCCCCCTCCAAGGAGGGGGATTCTGTCGTGGTTGCGGGGGCAGGATTTGAACCTACGACCTCTGGGTTATGAGCCCAGCGAGCTACCGAACTGCTCCACCCCGCGGCGTATTTCTAGCCTAACACGGTGGAGCTGCTCGGTGCTTACTGGTTGCTGAGGACCAATGCCCGATCCAGCGCTGCGGTCAAGCGACGGTCTGCCTCGGCCGCGGCAACGAGATCGTTGTCCCGGTAGGCGGCCTCACGCTCAATGAGGGCGCTACGCGCATCAGCGAGTGCTGCTTGCAGCTCCGTGGAAATGATGATTCCGGTTTCGGGCTGAGTTTCCTCAGGGGCAGGCGCGGCATCAGGGTTGGCCGATTCCGCAGGAGCTTCAGCTTCTTCCACTGCTACCCCATCGCCGAGCGAGTCGCCAGCCTCAGCACCGGAATCGCCGCCAAAGAGGGCATCGAGTGCTTCATTGAGGGTGTCCTCGAAGGCGATTTTTTCACCGAAGGACACCAGAATCTTGCGCAGCAGAGGATACGAGGTATCACCGGTCGAGCGGACGTATACCGGCTGAACATACAGCAGGCCCCCGCCGACGGGCAGCGTCAGCAAGTTACCGGATATAACTTCCGTCTGTCCCTGACGCAGCAGGTTGAGCTGCTGACCGACATTCGCGTCCGAGTCGAACTGGGCCTGGACCTGTCCAGGTCCTGGCACGGTCGTCTGCTTTGGCAGGCGCAACAGAGTCAGCTGACCATAGTCATCGCCAAAGTCGGCGTTCGCTGCGAGGTAGCCATACAGCACGTTCCTGGACGCCTCTCCCGTTGCCCGAGGAATGAACGTGGAGTACAGCGAGAACGCTGGTTGTTCACTTCCTGGAAGCTGCAGAGTCAGGTAGTAAGGCGGCTGCAAGCGAGGCGCAGCGGGGTTTGACACGGGGTCGTTGGGGGTAACCCACTCGTCTTCGCTGGAATAGAAGGTCCCCGCATCAGTCACGTGGTAGGCGCCGAGAATATTCCGCTGAACCTTGAACAAGTCAGAGGGATACCGCACGTGGGCAAGCAACGCCTCAGACATTTCAGACTGTGGCGCGATTGTGGTCGGGAAAATCTTTGACCACGCGCTCAAGAGCGGGTCTTCGGTATCCCACGCATAGAGAGTCACGGCACCGGAGTAGGCATCCACGGTTGCTTTGACGGAGTTACGCATGTAGTTGACGGTGTCAAACGCCAGCTGAGGCGACGGGCTGTAGGTGTCTGCAATCGCTTCAGAAACATTCAGCTGTGTCGAATAGGGGTACTCGCTTGTTGTCGTGTAACCATCAACAATCCACACGACGCGGCCATCAACGACGGCGGGATAGATGTCGTTATCCAGGGTCAGATAGGGCGCAACCTTCTGAACGCGATCGGCTGGGTGACGGTCATAGAGAATTTGCGAATCAGGGGTAATGGCATCCGAAAGGATGATCTGCTCTGACTGGAACTTCAGCGCATAGAGGAGCTGAGAAAACAGCGTGTCGAGCTTTGGCCCACCGTCACCGGTGAAAGTGTATGTCGCATTATTTTCGTTTCCTTCACCACCGGAGGGGAAGTCCAACTCCAGTGCTGTAGAACCCTCGGGCCCGCCCACAATCGAATACGGGGGCGAATTCTCACCGAAGTAGATGCGCGGTTCGTAAGCGCCCAGAACAGCCGAAACAGGAATTCCGGATTCGATGAAGCGGGGTTGTCCATCTTCCGTGCGCTGGTTACCAAACGCCGCAACCATCCCATACCCGTGGGTGTAGACGATGGTGTTGTTGTACCAACTCTGCGAATTTAAGCCGGCGAGGTTTATCTCTCGAGCGGCAAGGACCGTATCGGTGCTTTGGCCATCAACCATGTAGCGACCAACGTCGAGGAACTGGGGGAACTGGTAGTACTGGCGGAATTGCTCCAGCTGAGCAAACGCGTCCGTGACCAACGCGGGGTCGATGATGCGAATATTGGCCGTTGTTTCCGCATCAGCACGCAGCGCACCGGCGGAGGTATCGGTCGAGGCCTCGTAAGCGATCTCTACGACATCCGAAATGCCGTAGGCGTCTCTGGTGGCTTCAATGTTTCGTTCGATGAACTCCGCCTCCAACGTCCGGGCGCTGGGGTCTACCTGGAAGCGCTGGATGATGGCGGGGTATCCCAAGCCGAGCACGAGCCCGGAAACGATGTAGAGAGCAGTCCCAATTACCGCCAAGCGCCAACGGCCGATGATGGCGGTAATGAGGAACAGCAGAGCCACCAAGATGGCGATCCCGGCCATGATGGCTCGGGCCGGGATGGTCGCGCTTACCTCGGTGAAACCTGCTCCAAAGGACAAGAATCCACCGCTGGGAGAAACCAGGGTGGCGTACTGCTGCAACCAAAGGTTTGTCCCCTGCACGAGGAAGTACAGCACCCCGACGACGCCCAGCTGGATCCGCATGGTGCGAGAAATACGCAATTCTCGACCGTTGAGAGAAATCGCTCCGTAGAGAAAACCAGTGAGAACGGTGAGAACGGCAGACAGGAGCAAGACGGTGGAGGCGAAGCTAATGACGGAGTTGAACACGGGAAGTTCAAAAACGTAAAAGCCAACGTCCAAACCAAATTCGGGGTCGACGCGACCAAAAGGCTCGCGATTCATCCAGAGCAAGAACTGAGGCCACGTACCCGCCGTGCCGAGGCCCGCAAACAGCGCCAGCAACGCTGGGACACCCAGCATTGCCACCTTGCGGATGGGGTCAATAATCTGGCGATACCGATCGAGCTCGTTGCTGAGCTTGGCGTAAACAGGACGGAAGCGGTAAGCGAGGTTGACCGCCAGCCAGACCGGGATGAACATCGCCACGAACCCGATGAGGAACATAGCAACGGTGCCGCTCCAATTGGTCAAGAGAACTTCGAGGTAGCCGAGCTGGTCAAACCACAGCACCTCGGCGTAGAGAGAAGCAAAAAGGAAAAACCCGCCAAGGATGACACCAATGACCACCAGGGTGATGATCAGTGGCAAGCGACGAGTGTTGAGAATGCTGGGTGTTTGTGACACGGGGGATGGCCCTTCTTTGGGGTCAGGAGCCTTCAGTCTACAAACAACGCCTGAGCAGATGCTTCGGTACCGGGACACAGAGTGGGGACGAGCCCGGAGCTAATTGCGGTCAGGGCGTCCACAGCGTCGTCCAGCGTTGCCACCGCCACGACTCCAAGGCCTTCGGGGATGCGCCCCACGACATCGGGGCAGTTTCCTGCGGGAGCTAAAAACCACTCCGCGCCATCGTTCTTTGCACCATAAAGCTTGTGGCGAATCCCGCCAATGCTGCCGACTTCTCCCTGAGCGTTGATTGTCCCGGTGCCCGCCACCACGTGGCCCCCGGTCAAGTCTTGGGGCTCAAGCTTGTCGACTATGCCCAGAGCAAACATCAAACCGGCACTGGGGCCACCCACATTTTCCAGCGCAATGTCAATCTCAAGGGGGAATTCGTAGCGACCAGAAACCAGAATTCCGATCACGGGTATGGGCGATTGGCCCTCCGACATGCGCGGCACAACCGCAACATCAACCTCCACACCATCGCGATTAACACCCAACGCCATTGCGGAACTGATTCCCGCCTCGGCGATGATCTCTCGAAGCTGAGTGACCGTATGAACGGGTTCACCCTCCGCGCTGGTGATGACATCTCCATTCAACAACACCCCCTCGCTGGGACCACCCTCGAGTGCCTGATTAACCACGAGGGTGCTCGTGAAGGGAATCCCCACATAGCTCAAGGCGGCAGCAATCGCCTCCTGCTGCGAATTTTCCATGTCGATTTGAGCAGCTTCTCGGTTTTGCTCCACGGTGACACCCGGTGGATAAGCAACATCCACAGGAATGACCGTCCTCGTCGGGTCAAGCCAACCTGCCATCACATCCATCCACCCGGGCAAACTTTCGGGGTTTCCCGAGCGTGTGACCGTGGTGAGGCGCAATTCACCCGTGGTCTCAAAAACTTCCTGACCCGAAATGGTTATCAGATCGAACTCGCCATCACCGACGGTCACCGACCCGAGAGTGTCGTAGGTGGGGCCCGGGTTATCGATGACATAGGGGGCTGGAAAGAAGGAAAGCCCGATGACGATGACGCCCGTGAGGGCCAACATCAGCCATCCCACCCGAGCCGAGCGACCCTGAACCCCCGGGGTGGGATCGCGTTGCTCAAAAATGGTCATCTGGAGGCCTCCCCATCCACGGGCAAGCATAACCGCCAAAGCCTGTGGCAAGCCCACAGCGAAATGGCCCAGAAAACCAGGCTTTGCCCCGTTACCCTGGGGAGATGAACGATAGGCCAGAGGGCGACTTCCCCGACTTCGGCGACGAAGATGCCCTTCGCGACGCCTTCCAACGTTTTCTCCAAGGCGACCAGTCTTTCGACCCCGAAGAGCTGATGAAGGCAGCTGGCATCGACATTAATGGTCCCCAGCTCCAAGCCATGATGCGCCAGCTCGGTGCGGCTTTTGGCAACGAAGGACTCTTGAAAGCCCATGCGGCCAGGGACCATTGCGTCACGGTCGCCGGGGAAGGACAAAATCCTGTGGATCCCGCGACGAGAGGTGCCCTGGACGCGGCAGGTCATGTGGCAACCCTCTGGCTCAGTGAAGTGACAGACATCGCAGATTTACCTGACACCCCGGTGATCGCCACCCGCACAGAATGGGCCAGAAAGAGCCTGCCCGTCTGGGAAGAGATCGCTGAGCCGGTTGCCATCGCGATCCCCCGTGCAGTCTCGGGAATGCTCACCAGCAACGTTCCCGAAAGCCTCGCAGAAACCCTCGGTTCACTATCCGGGCAAATGGAAAATGTCTCCAAGGGACTGTTCCGTTTACAACTCGCACAGGTTGTGGGAAACCTGGCTAAAGAAGTGCTTTCGGGGGGAGACATCGGTATCCCCCTCATTCACGGGAGCTCTGAATATGACGTGCACGCGATGCTTGTTGCTCAGAACATGCGCGATTTTTCCCGAGACCTCGACGTTCCTGTGGAAGAAGCGGACATCTACCTCGCCGTCCGGGAGGTCGCCCACGCGAGGCTTTTCCGCCACGCGCGGTGGCTGCGTCTGCACCTCATTAGCGCGATCCGGGACTTTGCCGGCGGAATCAGCATCGATTCGGACGCCATCATGAACCTCCAAGAAGGGTTCGACCCAACCGACACGCAAGCCCTTCAGGAGCTCTTCAGCAGTGGGGCCCTCCTCCCAGAGCACACGGAGGACCAAAAGCGCGCGCTTGAGAGACTGGAAACGATGCTGACCCTCATTGAAGGGTGGGTTGACCACGTGACAAGTTTGGCCACGCACCGTCTGCCCAAGGCAGATTCATTGGCCGAAACAATTCGCCGACGACGCGCCAGCGGCGGACCCGCGGAGCGAGCTTTCCAAACGCTGGTGGGTCTGGAGTTGCGCCCCAGGCGCCTGAGAGAAGCGAGCGCCCTCTGGGCTGCGCTCACCACCCAACTAGGGGCCCCAGCACGTGACGCACTCTGGCAACATCCCGATTCGCTGCCTGACGGCGCTGATTTCGACGATCCCGATGCCTTTCTTTACCGCCTCGCCCACCCCGGTGAAAGCCACGACGAAATGGACAAAGCGCTAAAAGACCTTTTGGATGAGGGCGCACCGGAATAAGCCTGTGCACAGCGGGCAACACCGCTCGAGGTTTTTCGCCACTATCCCTCTTATGGCATACCCCGTTCTCCGCATCGACCCTCGGCTACCCCTGGTGTGGCAAACCCCCAGCACCCTACAGATTGGGGTAGACCCACCCCGCGTCGTTGTGGAAGACCTCAGCGAAGGGGCGCTGATATTGCTCGAGGCTCTGGTGACGGGAGTAACCCAGCCCGGCGCTGAGCTACTTGCCCGCGAGGCGGGGGTGTGCACCCTCGAGAGCAACAGAGTTCTTCACGCACTCCAGCCGGTATTCATCACGAAAACAGAGCTCCCCCTGCCAACATTCGCTCTCCTTGGCCAAAGCGCTCAACGGGGCGTCATGACAACACACCTTCGGGCGTTGGGACACTCGGTTGCTCTCACCCACAACCAGAAACCCCGCGCCACGGAGACCGTCCTGGTCGGAAATTATGTGCTCGACCCGGCGCTGTATCAACAGTGCATCAGCATTGACCTTGCCCACACCCCCGTGGTGTTTCAGGACCAGTCCGTCGTTGTTGGACCCCGCGTAACGCCGGGGAGTGGGCCCTGCCTTCATTGCGTCTGGGAAAACGCGGTGGCTCGAGCGCCACATCACGGAGCAGTCATGTCCCAGCTCTGGCGACGATCAGCCCCCGCCGACACAGCGGAAATGGCGCTGCTGGCAACGACTCAGGTTCTTGAATTAGTTCGAAAACCGCAGGAAGGCTTGGTCCTTCGCATTGATGCTCTCAACCGTGTGGTGTCAGAGCACTTTGAAACACCCTCCCCAGAGTGTCGTTGCAGGAGCCTTTCTCTGGCCTAGGGACGGCCCAGAGCCTCTAAGAAACGGCTCACGTGGCGCTGTGACCCGCCCTCTTTGGCGCGTTCAGCCAGAGAAAGATAAAGCTCGCGCTGCGCTCTGGTAATCCCCACATAAAAGAGCCGCCGTTCTTCCTCAATCTGTTCATCGCTGCGGGCATAGGAAATGGGGAATTGCCCCTCCGCGAGACCAATCATGAAGACCACAGCCCATTCCCGTCCTTTCGCCGAGTGCACGGTAGTGAGGGTGAGGGCTCCGAGGGCGGGTGAGTCACCGGCAGCAGATCTTTCGCCCAGTTCCTGCGAAAATTCCACCAGCGTCGTTGCCGTTGATTGTGACCTTGCTAGGTCACGCAAGGCCGCTAAGTCTTCATAACGAGAGCGCTCGGCACCGTGGTGCTCCACAGCAACAGGACCAAGCCCCAGCCCAAAGAGGATGTCCTCCACCACCCGGACGAGGTCGCCCGACACACCCGCGACAGCAGCGCCTCTGATTTCCATCACCGCTCGCTTGATGTGGGGTTCTTCAAAGAAGGCGGTTGCCCCCCTGACCCGGTAGCTAATGCCCCGCCCTCGAAGAGCGTTTTCAATGGCAAGTGATTGAGCCCCGAAGCGCATCAGCACCGCAATGTCATCGGGTCCTATGCCCTGGCGAATCTTGTCCTCCACCACGCTGGCAACCCAGTGGGCTTCTGCCGCGTCGTGTGCAGCGACATGACGATGCAGTGGCTCGCCAGAGGCCAACACGGGGTCGAGGGTGAGCGCCCCTGGCTTCCCCGCCACCACACTGTTCGCAGCGTGGACAATTTCGGGGGTAGATCGATAATTTTTTTCCAGCTTCACCACGCGAGCGCTCGGATAGCGAGTAGAGAAATCGAGTAGGTAGTGGCTACTCGCACCGGCAAAGGTATAAATGGTTTGGCTGGCGTCCCCCACCACCACGACGTCTTCTCGGGGCCCAATCCATAAATCGAGCAGTCTTTGTTGCAGGGGTGAAACATCCTGATATTCATCCACCAAAAGGGATGAATACTGCTCTCGCACTTTTTCTAAGACCTGAGAATTTTCTTCCATTAGCCCGACCGTCGCGAGCAAAACATCTTCAAAGTCAATCCGAGAGGCTTCGTCTTTCACCCGCTCGTAGCGTTCGTGAATGCTGGCCATCGCTTCGACCGACATACCACCGGGCACATCACCCGGGGTGAGCTGGCGCTTGGCCTGATACTGCTCAATTGTCAGACCGTGAACTTTACGCCACTCGATATCGGCGGCGATGTCTCGGAGGATTGCGGTGTCCACCCCGAGGTGGAGTGTCTCCAGCGCCTTGGCGACGAGGCGGCCTTTTGAACCAGAGATGTCGGGAAGGCGACCGCCGGTCACTGTGGGCCAGAAGTGCTGCAATTGGCGAAGAGCTGCGGAGTGGAATGTTCGGGCGGCGACTCCCCTGACCCCCAAGGCCGTGAGTCTGGTGCCCATCTCCGAGGCCGCTTTAGCGGTAAAGGTCAGGGCTAAGACGTGATCGGGTTGGTATTTGCCCTGTTCTATTCCGTAGGCGATGCGATGGGTAAGCGCTCTGGTTTTCCCTGTCCCCGCCCCCGCCAGCACGCACAGCGGCCCACCCCATGTGGTCGCCACTACTTTCTGGTGCTCATCCAAACCAGCCAGAGCATCCACTGCGACCACCTTTAGTGAGTCCCTCGCTCTAACCAGTCATCGATCATTGCCCGGGCGATAGAGGGCTGGCCAGGCAGGGTGATTCCACCAGATTCTGCCTGGATCGAATCTCGATCAAACCACCGCAGATCAACGATTTCTGTGCCATCCGGGCGCAAGTCGTTCCGGTGATCAGGGTCGAGCTCCGCCTGGAATCCCACCATCAGCGACGCAGGAAAGGGCCAGGGCTGTGAGCCAACGTAGCGGGGGTTACGAACAACCAAGCCCGATTCTTCCCACACTTCACGAATCACCGCGGCTTCGAGAGATTCCCCCGGCTCCACAAAGCCCGCCAGCAGGGAATAGCGGTGGGATTCCCAGAGCGCATTACTTCCCAAAACGATGCGATCTTCGGCATCCGTGATGAGCACAATGACTGCGGCATCGGTGCGGGGGAAAATATCTTTTCCCGTTTCTAAGTCGACTCGAGTCCACCCGGCTTGGCTTTCCTTCGTGGCGGAACCGGTGGGAGGAGAAAAAGCATGAGCATCGTGCCAATTTGCCATCGCCAGGGCTTCAATAACCACCCCTGAATCTAGGTCGTCAAGGGTGTGGGCGAGGGTCCTGGCGCTCATCCACCGTGTCACATCAGGTTCCAAAGCTTCACCGACCCGGTCATCAACGACTGCAGCCACGAAACGGGTGCCCGCCGCGAGGCCCCGGTTTTCTCCGGTGGTCAGGCCCAGATATATCCGGTGGCGAAAATCGGGGATGTCTCCGGGGGAAAAGATTGCCAACTGGGGTGTGGGGCCCGGTGCCAAAAGTGCTTCCCCGCGCCAAATCACCACCACAGCGGTTTCTGAGGAGGCCCAGAGCTGCTCCAAAAAACCGGGAATTTTGCGGGACACTGCGTCGCGGTCTATGCGAGACCGAGACAGAGGCAGTTTGTCGGTGAGTGACACGTGCGCCCTTCGTGAGAAGCCTGACAATCGCCAAGAGTGGGCTCTCGGCGGTGTGGCTATCCTGCCAGGCAAAGCCTGTGGCGCATACTCTGGAGGAATGGCTCACACCCCCCTCATGCTATCGGCGCTCGCCACCGGCGCAGTCCCCGGCTTTCAGGCTGTGAGTGCGCAAACTCTCTCCACCGCTGAGCGAGATGCCGCCCTGGTTCACGATGTCAACAACGATGCGTGGTTGATTGAAATATCCCAGTCCGACTCCGATGCGGCCCTCCACCTCACGGAAATTGCTGCCGCCCGCGCCCTCACCGAGGGTCTCCGGTCTCGCTTACCTTTTCGCGTCCCCTCCATCAAAGGAACCTCAGACGTGGGTGGGAGAACCCTCAGCGTAGGCAGCTATCTCCCCGGATCACACCTGGCTCCCAAAGCGATCACTCCTGTGAGTGCTTCCAGCCTGGGGAAAGCACTCGCAGCACTCCACACTCTGCCCTCCAGCAGCCTTCAAGATTTCGACCGCCCCCACCAATCGGCGCTGGATTCACTGCGCGAGTGCGCGGGTGTGGTGGATGCTTCAGCGGCAACAGGCCTCATCCCCCAGTCGCTGTTGCGACGGTGGGAGACTGCCTGCGAGGACCACGGATTGTGGCAATTTGACACCACTGTGATTCACGGTCAAGTGCATCTTTCGCGCTTCCTTTTCGAAAACCACAGCGTCGTTGCCGTTGATGGCTGGACGGAGTTTCGCCAGGGCGACCCTGGTAAAGACCTTTCCTGGTTGACCACTCCCACCAACAGTGCTTTCGCCACCGCTGTCCACACCAGTTATGTCTCCTCACGCCCCTCGGCGGACAAATGGATTATGCAGAGGGCACGGTTTTATGCGGAACTCGATATCGCCAAGTGGCTCTTACACGGGGTCCAGATGGGCAATGACACCATCGCCCACGATGCGACCGCGATGCTCTCCGATCTCAATGATCGAGTCTCCAGCGATCTTGACCAAGCTCTCACCCAACCCATAAGTCATGCCCAACATCCCTTGACGGAGTCCTAGCTACCCCTGGTTCAAGGACCGGGAGAGAAGTTCCTCGAAATCCTCCGGGTTAGGCAAATGCTCGGGGGTTACCAGCTTGGAGCCCTCGGCGAACCAGAAGCTCGCCGCGATGTCTGCCAGGGGTGTCCCACTCCATTGCGACCAGGCCAATCGATAGGCCGCGAGTTGCAGGGATTTTGCGGCGAGTTCTTTTTCGTCCCGGGGGGCTTTTCCTGTTTTCCAGTCCACGATGTGGACACCGGTGGCGGTGGCAAATACGGCATCAATCTTGCAGATGATCAGGTGCGCACCCACCGGATAGTGAAGCTCTGCCTCGATAGCGAGGGGAAGGGTCGCGGCGAACTCTGAACGGAGAAAAGCTTCTTTCCAGTCCTCCATGGCGAGAGCGTCGGCGGGGGTGTCTTCCCTCTCTCCCGGGGCAAGAACCGGCCCAGGGAGAGAAACATCGAACTGGTCCTCGACAAATTGGTGAAAGAGCGTGCCCCGGAGTGCCGCGACGTGCGGTTGGCGGGGCAGCGGGCGAGCCAAAGCGCGTCGAAAAGCCTCCGGGTCTTGGACCAGCTGTTCGAGAGAGGAAGCGGGAATTCTCACCGGGATCGGAACCCGCACAGGAGAAATCTGACCCAGGATCATTTCCCGCCGAATTCTCCCCAAATCTGCTCTGGTGGGTTCCTCGTGAGCGCCAACTTCGCTCTGTGCTGCGGCCACCAGCGTTGCCGCCGCTTCCAGAAGTGTGCGTCGGGCACCGAGGGGATCTCTCGGCCAGGGCGGGAGCTCAAGGGCTCTGGTCGGTGGTGACGCGTCAGGAGAGGGGTTGTCAGGGATATTCCCCACAACGCCTGCCTCGATGAGCTCAGAAAGAAACCGAGAAGGTTTTCGGGCGGCGACTTGATGGGCCCAGTAGGAGCCAGAAAGCAAGAGGTGCTTTTTGGCACGAGTAATCGCGACATACATGAGACGGCGCTCCTCGGCGATCTGATGCGTGGCCATTTCTTCCACAAACTGCCCTCGCGCGGTCTCCACCTCTTTGAGCGTCTCGGCGCCCCACCAGTTAAAGACCGGCAACGAAGCTTTGTCCCCGCGGAATTCATAGGGCAGTTCGCCCTCCCTGAGCCAGCCGGAGGTTCCCTTGGGTGTTCCGGGCAACTCACCCTCAACCAGGCGAGGGATAGCCACAAGATCCCACTCCAAACCTTTTGCACCGTGAATGGTCAGAATTTGCACGCACCCCGCTTCGGGCTCTTCGGCCCGGGGAGAGAGGTTGTCTTTTCGTTCTGCCTCCTCCAGCCACTGAACAAATCCGGCCACGCCGGCGTCATCGGCAAAGGCGAGATACCCCGAGAGAGCCTCCATAAAAGCGTCCCTTGCCGCTCGTGAGTGATGGCGTTGAGGGTGAGCGAGGAGCTCAATATCCAGGCCCAGTTCCTGCTCAATAGCGACCACCAGCTCAGCGACATCCCCAAAACGCTGGGCTTGCAGGGAGGAGAGGACCCGGTGAGCGTCTTTTATGCGCTCCAAGCCCAACGGAGAGTAATTTTCACGCTGGTGGTGTCCCCGCGGGGCCTTGGCGATGAAGAACAGCGCGTCCAACAGGCCAGCATGGTCGCGGGAGGCGAGAGAAGCTTTCAAGCGGTCCGCAACTGCCTCATCGTGCTCCAGCCCCTGTTCATCTCGGGTGACTAACCATCGTGCAGTCTGGGCCAGAGCGTGGACATCGGACACCCCCAACCGCCAGCGAGCTCCGGTTAACAAACGAACAAGCTCTGTCTCAGCATGGGGATGAGCCAAAATCCTGAGCGAACACACCACATCAGCGATCGCCGGGTCCTCCACCAATCCGCCGATACCCAACACGTGAACAGGGACACCCGCTTCAACAAGAGCCTCCACAAACCGTTTCTGGTGAGCGCGAGCCCGCAAAATCAGAGCGGCACTGGGCGCCCTCGTTCGCCCTGTGCGCCGAAGTTTATGCGCAAACCATTGCGCCACCTGTGATGCCTCTTCTTCCGCAGTCGAGGGAAACAGCACATCCGGAGCAACGGTTTCAGCCCCCTCGCGGGGTGTCAATATTTCTGCGGTGGGACCGGGGAGCCGGCGTAGCGGCTCTGCGACTCGGTTGGCGGCATCCAGCACCACCGTTCCGTTACGCCAGGAGGTCGACAGTGTCGCGCTGATGACATCGGGCCCAAAAGCCCTGTCAAAGTCCACAAGGTTTGCGCTACTCGCACCCCGCCAGGCATAAATAGCTTGGTGGGGATCACCCACAGCCATCACGGGATGGGTCCCAAAAATCTCTGACAGAAGTGTGGTTTGCGCTACTGAGGTGTCCTGGTATTCATCCAACAAGACCACACCAAAGCGTTTCCGGAGGTCCTCAGAGACCGCGGGGAATCGATGAACGATGTCGAGGCCAAACGAGATTTGATCAGAGAACTCCAAAACCCCGCGGAGCCTTTTGGCTTCAGAAACCTCTGCCACAAGCTCCGCCAACATCGGCAACAATGCGACCTTGTCCAGCGCACGCCCCACCTCCGGATAAGAGCCTCGGCCCCCGGCAGGGAGATCGCGCACTGTCTCGAGCTTTGCTACGAATCCGTGTAAATCGCCGATCGTTACCGGGTTTTCTGCCAAACGCTGGGAGAGGTTCCTCACCCGGTTGGTGACCGAAGCAGGGTCCAGACCACACGTCTCCAGTCCCGGATGGAGACTCGCGGTCACCACCCTCCTGGTGAGGGCCCACGCGCTGGCCTCAGAGAGGACGCTGGCGTCGGGGTCTCGGCCCAGTAAGATTGCGTTTTCTCGATACAGCCCCGCGGCGAAGGCGTTGTAGGTCGACACCGTCGGCCCCTCAAATTCGTCTACCTCGACTCCAACACCTGAATCCACCAGCGTGAGAAGGTGGCCTCGAATACGGGAGGAAAGCTCTCTCGCAGCTTTTTTCGTAAACGTTAGCCCGAGCACTTCAGACGGGGCGACGTGGGAGTTAGCAATCAGCCAGAGCACCCGCTGCGCCATGGTTTCTGTTTTTCCCGACCCCGCACCAGCGACAACACGGAGGGTGCCCCCAGGGTCAGCCTCGATAATCGCCTGCTGCTGGGCTGTGGGGGTACCCGATTTCACAATGTTTGCGATGTCTTGTGCGCTAAACCTCATCAGTCACCTGCCCAATGGCGTGCCACCGGTGGCGCGCCGGGGTGCCGGGAGCACCAAAGGCTCGGGGTTCTCCGCCAAATTCATGCGCAGACATGAGGTCTGCCGCCGCATCGATTCGGGTCAAGAATGCCTCCTGCGCCTGAGGCGTGAGAGGCGCCTGGGTAGCGATTCGGTAGGTTTTACCGCCGACTCCGTCTTTGACGAACACCAGCATTGCTCCTGCCGAGGCAAGCTCATCCCGGCCCAACAGTTCGCGAATCTCTGCCGACTGCAACGCCATCTGATAGCTCAGCATTTGAGGATTCTCGATCACGTCTTTATCCCGTTGGCTGGCGCCCGTTTTCAAATCGACCACCATCACCTCGCCAGACTCCAAGCCTTCGAGACGATCGATCATGCCGCGCAATCGAACCCTCTGATGATCAATCTGAAAAGACGCCTCGATTGCTAAAACGCTGGCGCCCGAGGTTCGGCGGTCTGCCGTGTAGTCGGCAAGGGCCTGAACCATCCCTCTGGCTAGTCCACGCTGGTAACCCTCCACCCACCCGCTTTCGTACTCAAGCTCACCAAATCTTTGGTCCACCTCCCGCCACATTTCCTCAACATCCCCCTCGGGGTGGTGCTCCCAGGCTTGGTGGAGTAACAAACCAACGCCCCGCGAGGGCGCCGGGTCATTCCGCGCCACCGAAGACACAAACCAATCCAGCGGGGACGCTTCGATGGCCGCGAGGCTCGAGGGGGAGACGGGGATGAAGCCCTCGGCAAACAGAGGCTTCGTGGTCGATATAGGGGCCAATCCCCACCAGGATTGGGGGTCTGCTCCGGGTAGCCCCCACGAAGCGGCAAGCGCCAAATCCTTCGCAAGAGCCTCGGCTGGCTCCCCGCGCTGAAGCGCAGCGAGCAGTTCTCGGCGCATCAAGCCCACGAGAGAACGAGGCGAAAGGGGAGGTTCTGCATCCGGCACCAACGTCTCTGCGTGCGCGGAAATCATGTGAAAAAGGCGCGAGGGTTCCGATTCTTCAGACTGAGTGGCAGTGACGACGACTCGGGTTTTCGCGCGGGAGAGCGCTAAAGCAAACAACCGTATTTCATCATCGCGAACCACTTTTGCTTCATCGATGCTGTCGTGGTCAACCTTCCGAAGGGTTGCGGAAAGGCGGTGGGATGCCAGGAGGGACCCCCGAAGACGGAGGTCTGGCCACACCCCCTCTTCCACCCCGGTAACAAACACCGTATGAAATTCAGATCCCACAACGCCCGAGGGGGTAGAGACCAGCACGGCAGGCGCCAAGGGAGTGGGTAACACCGCATCTTCAGGAACTTCGGCGTTGAGCACGGTGTCGATGAACACCGCTGCATCGCCACCCGGGGTGGACTCCCCAAAGTCCGCCGCCGCCGCGAAAAGGGCAACCACAGCATCGAGGGCGCGGTTAATTCCTCGACCACGCCTGGACGAGGCAGCTGCCCCTTGAGCCCAACTGCGGTGGGCCCCCGTTCCTTCCCACAGTTTCCACAAAGCATCCTGAACGCTGGAAGTGGGGTTATCCGCAATATCTGCAAGGAGGCCCGCGAGGGTGTGGGCCTTATGAGCAATTGCCGAATCCAGAAGCACAAATCCGCCTCGGTGGGAGAGCGCCTGCGCGAGAACCACATCGATGTGACGATAAGGCTCGTCCGCTGACGCTCCTCGGCGGAGGGCGAAACGAAGCCGACGCATCTCTTGCGCACTCATACCGCCATACAGCCCCTGCAATGCAGCAACTGCGGTTCTGGAGGTCAGGGGGAGGATGCCCAAGCCCAAAGCCAGCAGCTCCACCAGCTCTTTGGCTGCCTGCTGATCACGAAGGCTTGCTCCGCTCAAACTTTGTCTGGCGGGAATTCCCCAAAGAGACAATTCGCGAACCAATTCACTCACCCGGGTCCCCCGCCTCGCAATGACGGCAATGTCGCCCAGCTCGAGCCCCTGCTCGAGCTGGGCGTGGCGAATCATTCCTGCGAGGGCGAATGCTTCGCCACCCGGGCTGGGCACCAGCATGGTCTGAAGGAGGGAATCCTGGTCACCTGCGCCAGCGGCTCTCTGCTTTCCCGCCTGGGCGGCCCCGATTCGACTGGTCACCTCTGCTACAGCCTGACGAATCTTCTTACCGTGGCGCCACACGTGGGTGAGGACCACACCCTGCACGCCCCAGGCAGCGGCGAGAATGGCATGCCCTGCCGGTTCGCTCCCGCGGAAAGTGTTGCCGGCCACATCGGGTTCGCTCACCACGGTCATGCCCACACCGTGGCGGGAAAAGGCAAGAAGAAACTCCAATCCAGCGTGGGTCAGATCGTGGGCATCATCGACAAGAAGGTGTTGCAGGCCAGCCCACCGCGGAGGGATCCCCTGCTCGAGCGCGACGATGGCACGAGCAAAAATTTCTCCCGAATCAAAGGCCCCCGGCCGGGCACTGGAAATAATGCGCTGGTACTCATCGCGAAACTCGATGGCTGCGACCCAATCGGCGCGTCCTGCGCGCACGGCAGACTCCCGAATTTCTGCGCTGGTGGCGGCAGTTTCTCCCGCGCGCGCAATCCACTCGCGTAGCTCCTGGCGGAAAGCCCTGGTGGCCCGCACATCGGACCCCAGTGGCTCTGGCCAGGCCGGCCCCGACCGATCTTCGTCGTGACCGAGCAGCAATGCCTGAATATCAGTATCAATCTGGCTTGCTTTCATCAAATCGGGAACAGCGAGACCATGCTGATGATGAAAATCTTGAACAACGGCAAAGGCAAGGGCAGCAAGCGAGCGGACCCTCGCCCCCTCCGTGGCAACGCCCAGGCGCAGGCCGAGGACATCCCTCAGCTGCGTGGCCGCAGCCCTCGTCGGGGTGGCGATCATCAGCCCATCTACGCTGACGCCTTGGTGAATCAGAGATTCGCAACGCTGCATGAGCAGCTCTGTTTTCCCCGAACCAGGCGCTCCTACCACCACGGCACGCGCCCGGACCATCGCGGTGATGGTGTCGAGGGGGAAGGAAGTAAGCATTCCCTCGAGGCTAATCCACACAGCTGACGTGCCCTACGCTAGAAGGGTGGACATACGTATTGGAATCATCAACACCGCCCGTGAGCTCGTTATTCAAACTAGCGCGGAGGCAAAAGAACTCGAAAAAACCATCGCCGATGGCATGGCTACCGAGAACGGCACGATTCGTTTTGAGGACGAAAAGGGTCACATTTTTGTCGTGGCATCGAGAAACCTCGCCTATGTCGAGCTCGGTGTGGAAAAAGCCCGAAAGGTCGGCTTCGCGCCCTAATCGTGGCCATTAATCTCGTTCTTGTCATCACGGTCGCTGGACTGCTTGGCTTAGCAATCCGAAGCTTCATGCCCCGGCGCGAAACCTTGGGTATCGTCGTCTTGCCGGCACTCGCGGTTGTGGCCGGATCCCTAGGGTGGGCTCTCGCGATGTGGGTGGGAATTCCCGCCGATAGCGTCTGGGGATGGGTTATCGCCCTGGGCCTTGCAGCGGGTTTACCCGTGGCTGCAGGAATTGTTCTTCCCCCCAGGCGAGACGCTGCAGATGCAGCACTCTGGGCGAGCCTTACCCACTAGGCAGTGAGGCCGAGGCGGTCCAATCGCCTGGTGTGGTGGGCTACAACTTCTGTAAAGACAGGCTCCAGTGGGGCTCCGGTGTCCTTCGAGGCTAGGGCACTTGTCGACAGGGCGTCTCGACAGACGAGCATCAGATCTCCCACAAGCCTTCTCGACCACAGGCTCACCCTGGAGCGGTAGCGCTCGTCGGAGGCAAGGAGTTTGCCTATCACCTCAGCCATGGCATCCTCATCACCGTGATCAGCCAAAATTCCTTGCACCTGAGAACCTAACGCGGCGGGCAAACCCTCCGCGAGAAGGTGCCAAAAGTCCCTGGTGAACCCCGTCAACACATAGCAGGTGGTGAGGTTTTCATACCAACGATCTGATTGAAACCGAGCCACGTGGGCGGCCAACTTCTCGCGCCCCGGCGCAAGGGCTATGGGAACATCATCCACGTAGTCGGCGAGCAAATTATCAAAAGCCCGGTACCTATCCATCGCGTGACCAGCGGCCTTCAGGACGTCTCGAGAATCAACGCTTGACCACGCCTGGGTAGCGCATCGGGTCAGGACACCCGCGAGGGTGGCCTGGAGGTTGGTGGCACTGGCGAGATATTCCGCGGCCGTGGGTGCTAAGGCACCCACATCCACCTTGCTTACGGCGGACCCTGCGCCCCGGGAAGAAAGCTCTGGCTTTCGCTGGGGCTTCTTTTTGTTCCAGAAGGCCATTGACCAAGCTTAGCTGTGAGCGCACAAAGAGCCCGTGGCAAAAGAGCGACAGCTAGACTGGGGACACATCTAAAGACGAGGATTATCTAACACGTGAATTTTTCCGACCTCGGTATCGAAACCGACATGGTCGAGGCCCTCGAAGCCAAAGGAATTATCGAACCGTTCCCCATACAGGAACAAACGATTCCGATTGCGCTCACCGGCCAAGACATTATTGGACAAGCCAAAACAGGCACCGGCAAAACCTTCGGGTTTGGCTTGCCCCTGATCCAGTCCCTGGGCGCTGACCCGAGTCCCGGAGTCAAGGCGCTCATTGTGGTGCCCACCCGCGAACTCGCTGTTCAGGTAACGGAGGACATGGTCCTGGCCACGGGAAACCGCAGCACCTCTGTCGTGTCCATCTATGGTGGCAAGGCCTACGAGGGCCAAATCGAGGCCCTCAAGGCTGGAGCGCAAATCGTGGTGGGAACACCCGGTCGCCTCCTTGACTTGGCCAGCCAGCACCTCCTGTCCTTCGCCAACGTGTCGGTCATGGTTCTGGATGAAGCCGACAAGATGCTTGATCTGGGCTTTCTGCCCGACGTTGAACGGTTGTTTGCCCAAACCCCCCCGACCAGACACACCATGTTGTTCTCGGCCACTATGCCCGGCCAGGTTGTTACTCTCGCCAGGCGGTTCATGAACAAGCCCATTCACATTCGGGCGACCTCACCGGATGAAACCATCACCCAGGCCAACATCAAACACCTGGTGTATCGCGCGCATGCGCTGGATAAAGACGAAGTGATCGGTCGCATCTTGCAATCCGAGGGTCGGGGCAAAACCGTCATCTTTACCCGAACCAAGCGGGCGGCAGCACGCTTGATGGAAGAGCTCAATGACCGCGGTTTCTCCGCGGGAGCTGTGCACGGCGACCTGTCCCAGGATGCCCGTGAACGCAGCATGGCTGCGTTCAAGGCCGGCAAGAAAGACGTCTTGATTGCCACCGACGTGGCAGCACGAGGAATCGATGTTGACGATGTGACCCACGTCATCAACCACACCATTCCCGAGGACCACGATGCCTACCTGCACCGCGTGGGCCGCACCGGACGTGCCGGGAAAACCGGTATCGCGGTGACATTTGTGGACTGGGATGACCTTCATAAGTGGGCTCTGATCAACAAAGCCCTCGAGATGGGGATTCCCGAGCCCGTGGAAACCTACTCCTCCTCACCACACTTCTTGGAAGACTTAAACATCCCCGCAGGAACCAAGGGTCGCTTGAAGAACACCCCTATCCCGCAGGCTGAGAAGCGTGCAGGTCAGCCTCCCCGCGGTCAGGGATCGAAGCCATCTGGCCCGTCAACCCCCAAACGAACCACCTCGGGCGCTGAAGGCGGGTCGGGTAACTCCCGTCAGCGTCAGCGTCGCCGCACCGGAAACTAACGAAGGGGCTCGCTGCCGGAAGCGGCAGCGAGAATCCTGGCGTACTGTTCTTCGCTGGTGGTGTTTTCCGCCAAAGCGTTAGGTTTTTTGGTGCCGTGGAAGTCGCTGGAACCGGTGACGATGAAATTAAGCTCCTTAGCCACCCAGCTCAGCACTTCCTTGCCTTGCTCGGTATTTTCGCGGTGGTGAATTTCTAACCCTGCCAGTCCCGCTTCCGCGAGGATGCGATAACCCTCGAGAATCTCCGCAGGCCCGCGCTGATGATCCACCGCACCCGAGCGGGCTCCGGTGTAGGGGTGGGCAAGAATCGGCACGGCTCCGGCGTCTCTCAACACTCGGATTCCCTCGGCAAGCCTCGGCGCATAATGCGGCACGTGGTAGGGGCCATCCGCCCGCAAAGGCCCTGCAAATGCTTCCGTGGTGTCGAGAAAGAAGCCTTTCTCGATCAGAATATGGGCAATGTGCGGGCGCCCCGCGGTAGCGCCTTCGGGAATATGGGCGGCTACTTCTTCCCAGGTGATGTCAAAATCCACGCTGAGTTTTTCCACCATCAATTGCAGGCGGTGGTTACGGTGGGATCGGATTTTTGCTGTTTGCTCTTTCAAGCCTGCGTGCTGGGGGTCGGGAAGATAACCCAGAAGGTGCACACTACGAGGTGGAACGCCCGAGCCTCGATCCAGTACCTGACAGCTCAATTCAATTGCTGGAATAACGGTCATCCCTGTGCCCGCAACGGCTTCGCCGGCTTCGGCCCAGCCAGAGGTAGTGTCGTGATCGCTAAGCCCTAAGACATCAACACCTGCCCCCACCGCTTCCCGGATGAGCTCGCTGGGGCTATCCGCCCCATCGGAGCAGGTGGTGTGGGCATGCAGGTCGATTCGGAGGGACACTCCCCCATGCTAGGTGGCACACTGGTCACATGGGGGAAAAGCAGTCCACGCAGGGCAACAAAAACCGTGCCGCGCCAATTTCTGATGCGTTCCGAGAATTCATTCAGACCGGTTGGAGCACGTACCCTTCCTCGTCGCCGGAACCCGTGCCGATGGCGGCACACGCCGCAATCCGGCGGGACCAGCTGAGCGCACGCTTTCCTGGCGTACCCCTGATCGTGCCCGCGGGCATACCCAAGCAACGCTCCAACGACACGGACTATCCCTTCCGGCCTCACAGCGCCTTTAGCTACTTCACCGGGTGGGGCCACAACGCAACCCCCGGGAGCATCTTGATGGCCACCCCCCACGGCGCAGGTCATCAGTGGCAGCTGCTGGTGAGAGGTCCTGCCCCCCGCACGAGCGATGAGTTTTATGCAAACGCCTCCATCGGCGAGTTTTGGACAGGCCGACGCCCCGACCTCGCGGCGGTAAGCGCGTGGTTAGGTATCGAGACTTCGGAGCGCGAAGGGTTCCGTTTTTCCCCTCTCGAGGAAAAGACTGCCCTGCTTCGGGAAGCAGACCCTGCCTTCACGATCGAGTGCGACGCTCTCCGCGGTAGCGCGGAGGTCCCGGAACAAGATGCCCTGCTGGAGCGGGTATCCAGTGAGATGCGCCTTGTCAAAGACTCGCTTGAAATCTCTGAGCTTCGTGCCGCCATTGCCTCCACCCACTCGGGGTTTAGCGACATTATCGAGTGCTTGCCCAGAGCAGTGGGTCACCCCCGCGGCGAGCGCATCGTGGAGGGTGCGTTTACGGCCAGAGCCCGGCTGGAGGGAAACACTGTGGGCTATGACTCGATTGTGGCTAGTGGGTCCCACGCGTGCATTTTGCACTGGGTTACCAATGACGGGCCCATTACTCATGGAGACCTGCTCCTTGTGGACGCCGGAGTTGAGCGGGAGTCCCTCTACACGGCCGACATCACGCGGACCCTGCCGGTTAGTGGTTCTTTCACCCCCCAGCAGAAAAAGGTCTATGAAGCCGTTCTCGAGGCTGCGGATGCAGCCTTCGCAGCGGTGAAGCCAGGGGTTGCGTTTCACACGATTCATGACACCGCCATGGCGGTGATTGCCAAACACGTGAGTGCTTGGGGTTTCTTACCCGTCTCGCTCGAGGAAACCCTCGAGAAAACTAGCCAACTCCATCGGCGCTACATGATTCATGGGACAAGCCATCACTTGGGGCTTGACGTTCACGATTGCGCGCACGCAAGAAAAGAGAAATACCTGGAGGGAACCCTGGAAGAAGGAATGGTGTTCACCATAGAACCGGGCCTCTATTTCCAGCCCGATGATGAAACGGTGCCGCCGGAATGGCGAGGAATTGGCGTCCGCATCGAGGACAACATTCTGGTTACCGCCACGGGGGCAGAAAATCTTTCCGCCGCCATCCCGCGAAGCGTTTCAGACGTCGAAGCATGGATGGCTCGCTAAGCCCTCGGTAGACTGGAGCCACCAGCGGGAGTGGTGAAATTGGTAGACACGCAGGATTTAGGATCCTGTGCCTTCGGGTGTGAGGGTTCAAGTCCCTTCTTCCGCACAAAACCCAGCGCCCATGGCGCTCTAGAGAGTGAACAGCACCAGGGATGCGGCCATGACAGCCATCCCGGCAATGACCCCGTAGATCGCTAACTGGCCGCTACCGTACTGCCTCGCCGCCGGCAGGAGGGAATCGATGGAGATATAAACCATGATCCCCGCCACCGCAGCGAAAGTGACCCCGAGGATGGTGTCATTCATAAAGGGGCGCAAAACCAGGTAGCCAAGGATTGCCCCCAGCGGCTCGGCAAGCCCGGAGATCGCGCCGAACCCAAAAGCCTTCGCGCGGGACTTGGTCGCGTAGTACAGAGGAATCGCGACAGCGATACCTTCAGGAATGTTGTGGATGGCGATTGCCGCTCCAACGGCAAGCCCCACTTGAGGGTCTTCGAGTGTCAAGAAAAAAGTCGCCATGCCTTCGGGGAAGTTGTGAAGCGTGATGGCTAGGGCAACCCCGATTCCAGCCCGGAGCAGGGACTTATCCATCTGGCTTACCAGGGCCGGGTCCCCCAACGTGATGGAGGTGTGGGCGTCATCTAACGAGGGATGTTGTAAATTAGGGATGGCCCGATACAGCACCGCCATCCCAGCGAGTCCTCCCAGAAACGCGATCGCCATAACTCCTGGCGACAAGTTTTTACCAAACTCCTCCGTCAAAAATGCAACCGCCTTGGGAATAATCTCTACAAAGGATACGTAGATCATCACACCGGCAGAAAAACCCAACGAAACAGCGAGAAATTTGCGATTCGTGTGGCGGGCAAATAACGCCAAAGACGCCCCTACAAGAGTGGCGAGCCCCGCTCCCACGGTCACCACAAAGGCGAAAAGGACGGGGTTTTCAATCACTTTCTAACGGTATCAGCGCACGTGTCCCCACCCCCACATTTTCCCTGCCCCTCCCCGCAACACCAGGGCGACGAGGATCAAAGACCACCGCAGGCCACACTGTCTTCATGCGTGTGCTCGCCGTCCTCCTTTTAGCCACCCTCATCCCCCCTCCCCCGGCAGCGGTCTGGGGATGGCCGACAACAGGCCCACACCACGTGCTGAGAGATTTCAGCGCACCGCTCACCCCGTGGGGTTCCGGACACCGGGGCCTCGACCTCGCCGCTACCGGGGACAAAATTGTTGCACCGGTAGCGGGAGTCATCACTTTCAGCGGTTGGGTCGTCAACCGCGGTGTGATAACCATCACGACCTCTGAGGGACATCGGCTTAGCCTCGAACCGGTGACCCCTTTACTCACCAGCGGCGAACGAGTGCGGGCCGGTGAAGTGATCGCCACTCTGGGGCCCGGGCACTGCGCCACGCTGTGCGTTCACATTGGCCTTCGAGTGGGAGAGGATTACCGCTCCCCCAGGAGGGAGTTGGGCATCCTCCAGCGCGCAGTCTTGCTGCCGTGGGAGTAACTAGGCCCGCGGGTGAGCCGTGTTGTAGGCGCCTTTGAGGCGCTCCATCGAGACATGGGTATAAATCTGCGTGGTCCCAAGAGATGCGTGACCCAAGAGTTCTTGAACACTGCGCAGATCAGCGCCACCATCCAGAAGATGTGTTGCCGCGGTGTGACGAAGAGTGTGCGGGCCGAGCGGTCCCTCCCCGCCCATGTCTGCCAGCAGCGAAGCCACCACCTGATAAACACTGCGCGATCCCATTGCTTTACCCAGACGGGAGAGAAACACGGTATTTCCCGACTCTGTCGTCGCTAATAATTTCCTTCCCACGGCCAGATAGCGCGACAGGGCAACCTGGGCGGGAATTCCCAGTGGAATCATGCGTTCCTTACTCCCTTTTCCCATAACTTTCACGGTGAGAGCCGAGAGATCGAGTCGATCAAGGGTCAGCGAAGTGAGTTCACTCACCCGCATTGCTGTGGCATAAAGGAGCTCAATGATGGCCAAGTTTCTCACCGCCACCGGGTCGCCACCTCCCGCGGCAGCCTCGAGGTCATTCAAGATTTTTTCCATGTGGGACCGAGTAAGCACCCTGGGTAGAGACTGTTGGGCTTTTGGCGCCATGACCCGCACCCCCACATCCCCTTTCGTATTCCCCTGCAACCCAAGCCAGTGGGTGAAGCCTTTCAGCGACGAGACTTTGCGCCGCAGGGATGACGCGGCAACCCCAGACTCCGCGAGCGACCACACCCACGAGCGACACAGTTCTGTATCCAGCTCAGCGCTCTGCTCAACCCTTTGGGTCTGGGCGTAGTCCACGAATTGCGATACATCGCCTTCATACGCTTTGAGCGAGTTGTCTGAGAGTGTCCGGGACTGCGCCAATTCTTGGCAATACCTCCGAGACGCCTGGAGCAAAGTGCCCATCACGAACCGGATTGAACCTGATCTGCATGGGTGTTGAAATCCGAATCCTTCTTCGAAAACATCGCCTTACGCTCGGCCTGGCTCATGGCCTCCACCACAGAGCGATAACTGGCGTCATAGGACATGATCTCTGGCACGTCTTCGAGAGAAACCTCGGAGAACACCACCTGCTCGGGGTACACGTGCACTAAGGACGCAGCGAGCCCGGTCGTTTTTGCCGACAAGATGGTGGCGGCTGGAGCAATTAAATCGATGGTGTAGCAGGCAGCGGCCGCCACGGAGATCGGGACCCCCGCAAACGTCGAAAACGTCGAATAATGCAGATGTCCGGCAAGAATTCCTCGAACGTCACTGTCCCTGATCACTGCCGCAAGCGCTGCCTGGTCCTCTAACTCGATGAGACCCATCAGTTCTATCGGAGTAGGGATGGGTGGGTGGTGAAGCGCGAGCAATGTGCCTTTTTCTGCCGGGGTCTCCAACTCAGCACCCAGCCACTCCAACTGGGCCTTCGTCACTTCACCGTGGTGATAACCGGGGACAGAGGTATCGAGGGCAATAATGCGCAAACCATTCGCCACATACACAGCGTCTTGGGGGTTGGTCGAGGGGGCCTGGTCCATCAAAACCTGGGAGTACGCTTCCCTTTCATCGTGGTTACCCATCACCCACACCACTTGGGTGTTGAGCTTGAGCGCCCAGGGCTCCACCAAAGAACGCAAACGCCGATACGCTTCCTCTTCGCCCCGATCCGCCAAGTCACCAGTGAAAACGAGGGCGTCAATCGAAATTCCACTGGCCACCAGGCGTTCCATCAGCAATGTCAGGGGCGCATCAGAGTCGATTGAGCCATAGAGTTTTGCCTCGCCCGCAAGAAGGTGGGTGTCGCTGATATGAACCACGACGTGTTCTGCTGGCGGGTGTTGACCAAACGAGCTCATCTTTCCAGTGTAGGCGGGACGGCGGGCACTCCCGGGAGCAAAAACCCCACATCTGCTGCCTCTGTCAACACCATTGCCCCCAAGTCCCTCGCAATACGGAAACATCCCCTCGTGGCAGCGTCATCCCACCGCCCTGGAACCACACCCATCTCGCGGCCCAGCGTCGCGGCATGATGGGCCGTGTTGATCGCTCCCGAGCGATAAGCGGCCTCCACCACCACTACCGCATGAGACAGTGCTGCAATCAAGCGATTCCTGGCCAGAAATCTTTCTGGCCTGATGGCCACCCCGCAGGGTGCTTCCGACAAGACTGCACCGTGTTCTTCAATCTGACTCATCAGCGCGGTGTTCTCCTTCGGGTACACCGACTCCAGGCCTCCGGCCAAGACGCACAGGGGCACCCTTTGATGAATCAGGCTTGCCTGATGGGCCACCGCATCGATACCGGCAGCGCCGCCAGAAATTATTGTCAGGCCGTCGCCCCACGGACCTGACACGATGCTGGTGGTGTGATGCAGACCAGCACCTGTCGGTCGCCTGCTCCCCACAACGGCAAGCACGGCGGGTGCGGTGGCGGCCTCCGGATTTCCCCTTACCCACAGCGCCAAGGGGGCTTTGTCGCCAAGGTCGTCAAGCCTCGCTGGCCAAGCAGTATGTGATGAATCAAGAACAGCAATCCCCGCCCGACGCTGTTGAGCAAAGGAAGCACCCACTCGGTCGGAGTCATAGCGACTCAACCACGTGCCCACGTGTTTCCGGTCTCCAGTCCTCACTTCTCGGCCCAACCGAGTCAGCATGGAGGTGTGTGAGCGCGGCGCCAGGACCCCCGCCAATGCTTCTTCGGGACCCAAGCTCTGACAGAGATCCCTAGCGAGCACATCGCCTGGTTCGGCAATCATGGCCCAGGCAATGCGTGATGCGGTGAAGGCGTCCATAGCGGCACCCTGCCCCACAGAGAGGAGCCCAGAAACCACATCCTCGCGCGCCGGGGATAACTCCAGAGCCCGCAGGGCTCTGGACTATTTACTCGTCGATAGCCAGTTCGGTGGGGAGTTTCAATTCTTTGTTGCCGAGCTCTTCGACGTTGACATCTTTAAAGGTCAAAACGGTGACCTGAGAGACAAAACGATCCGAGCGATACACATCCCAGACCCAAACGTCTTTCAGGATGAGCTCGAAATAAAAATCCCCGCCGCGGTCCACCACTTCGCGGGAGACTTCGTTGGCAAGATAAAAACGCCGTTCCGTCTCAACCACATAGCGGAATTGCGACACAATGTCGCGATATTCCCGGTACAGGGCAAGCTCAGCCTCGCGATCGTACTCCTCAAAGTCATCCGGCCCCATGGCCTGGAGTCTAGTGAACCTTCGCTAAAAGTGAATCCACGTCTTGCGATGAAGGGGCGTGACACCGAAGGTAGTAATGGCTTCCCGGTGTCCCGCTGACCCATAGCCCTTGTGGCGCTCAAACCCATATTCCGGGTATTCCTCGCCGAAGGCCACCATTTGCGCATCTCTGTGGACTTTTGCAATCACCGATGCTGCGGCAACGGAGACGCAGTCTCGGTCCGCTTTTTCTTTCGTCACCACGGCCAGCGGGTGTGGCAGATGCGGGGTCACAAAATCGTGCGAGCCATCCAAGAGCAACACCGAGGGTCCCACTGAAACACCCTGGCCAGCAAGGTTCTGGAGCCCGCGGACCACGGCGATTGCTAGCGCCTTTACGATTCCGCCCTCGTCAATTTCTTGGGGGCTCGCTTCGCCAATCGCGCAGTAGCTAAAGCTTTCCCGGATCGCCTCGGCGATGCCGGGGCGCTTTTTCTCCGATATCGCTTTCGAATCCCGCAGGCCTTCTGGCCAGTGGGTGTGGTGTGGCTCCCACACCACCAATCCGATGACCGCGGGTCCTGCCAACGGGCCGCGCCCCACCTCGTCACACCCGATCACCCGGGGGTACCCCTGGGCGATGAGCCTGCTTTCTACCTCCGCGGTGGGAAGTGCTGCAGGACTCAGGGCTGCCTCGATACAACTTCGGAAAAAACAGCGGGGTAATTCGAGAGCCACGTCCAGCGCTCTTGCGGCCAGGAAATCACGAGTGCCCGGCCGACGACGTTGTCGATGGGGACAAATCCACCACCGGGTTTATCCATGTTCCGACGGGAATCAGCCGAGTTGTAGCGGTTGTCCCCCATCACCCACAACGAACCCTCCGGGACAATGACCGAAAAATCATTACTGCTGACCTTGGACACACCCTCGGGCAGCTGAACATACGTCTCTGGCAACGAAACCCCATTGACACTCATCGCTCCTGCCACATCGCAACACACGATGGTGTCACCGGGCAAGCCGATAACTCTTTTGACGAGGTGCTGGTTGTCATCCGGACTGGTGAGTCCCACAAATACGGAAATTCCATTCAAAACCCGGGACAGAGGGTCATCTTCGCTGACACCACTTTGGGTGGAAAGCCACCCACCAGGATCGACAAAGACGACGACATCGCCTCGGTTGAGGTCGAACACATTCGGCGTCAACTGGCTCACAATGATGCGATCATCCCGGATAAGGGTCGCTTCCATTGATTCGGTGGGGATAAAGAACGAGCGAATCAGGAAAGACTTGATGAAGAAGGAGACCACCAAAGCAGCCAACACAATCACCAAGGCATCCCGAAGGAAACGGAAAATCATCCGCAGGGGTGACCTCCGACTAGACGCCATGATGCGCTCGTCTTGGAGAGAGTTTAGGAGAAACGCTTTTCGCGGATCTTTGCTTTCTTTCCGCGAAGGCTACGCAGGTAATAGAGCTTGGCGCGACGCACATCACCGCGGGACACAACTTCGATGTGGTCGATCACGGGAGAGTGAATCGGGAACGTACGCTCCACACCCACCTGGAAGCTGACCTTACGAACAATAAAGGTTTCGGTGACACCGTGGCCGGAACGCGCAATCACCACGCCTTGGAAAACCTGGATACGCGAACGGGTACCTTCCACAATGTTGACGTGGACCTTCACGGTGTCGCCAGCACGAAATTCTGGGATATCAGACCGAAGCGATGCTTGGTCAATGAAATCGAGGGTTTGCATGATGTCTCTTCTCTGCGTCGCCACAGGTCGCACGCGTAGGTAAGGAAGGTAGTAGAGCTGTGCTCCCACCGAAGTGGTGTGCTACTCCCCTGTGGCAGAGGCGCACGGTGGCACAAGTGCTTAGTCTGCCACAGATTTGGGGCGGACACCATCTGTTCTGAACTAGGGTGAGAGACGTCATGATCCCTCGCCATTCCCCTTCCACTATCGCTGAAATGCGACCGGTCGGCGCCTTCGTCGCCTCGGTGCTGACCACCCTGCAATCCCAAGCACTCGCAGGGGTCAACCTTCTGGAACTGGATGCTCAGGCCCACCGGATGATCAAAGAGGTGGGGGCTGAGAGCTGTTATATCGACTACCACCCTTCTTTTGGAGGTTCCCCTTTCGGCAAAGTTCTCTGCACCTCTGTCAATGACGCAGCTCTTCACGGGCTGCCCCACGACTACTCCTTGAAAACGGGTGACCTACTCTCACTGGACTTTGCCGTGAGCCTCAACGGCTGGGTTGCCGATTCAGCCCTCACCCTGGTGGTGGGCGGAAACCCCACACCCGAAGACCGAGCACTCATAGAGACCTGCGAAAAAGCTCTGGCCGCGGGAATCGCCCAGGCGCGATCCGGAAACCGCTTGGGAGATATTTCCCAGGCCATCGGAGCAGTGTCACGGGGTGCTGGCTACCAGGTGAATACTGACTTTGGCGGCCACGGCGTGGGTCGCACCATGCACGAAGACCCCTCCATTGCCAACGATGGCGAAGCCGGGCGCGGCCCCAAGCTCAAGCCTGGGATGGTGTTCGCCATTGAACCGTGGTTGATGGAAAACACCGCCGAAGTCTTCACCGATAACGATGGCTGGACACTCAAAAGCGTGGATGGCTCGCGCTCGGCGCATGTGGAACACACCGTGGTGGTCACCAACGGTGACCCCCTGGTCCTTACCGCGCGAGCCTAGTCCGACAACAAGTCTGGGCGCATGGCCTGAGTCCTCGCCACCGATTGCTCGTGGCGCCACTGGCGAATAGCTTCGTGGTTTCCAGACAGCAGGACCTCGGGCACATCTAAGCCCCGCCAGTCGCGTGGTTTGGTGAACGAGGGATATTCCAACAAGCCTGCTCCGTGGCTCTCTTCGGATAAAGACTCGGGGTTGCCCATAAATCCTGGAATCAATCGCACGAGGGCCTCCAGCATCACCAGTACAGCTACTTCGCCGCCGTTGAGGACATAATCCCCCACGCTGAGCTCCATCACCGTGGTGACTTCTGAGTAGTGCTCCACGACCCGCTGATCGATTCCTTCATAGCGCCCACAGGCAAAAATGAGATGGTCAGCATGAGCCAACTGCGCCGCTGTCTCCTGGTTAAAGAGTGCACCTGCGGGAGTGGGAACAATCAACACCGACGTGGGCTTCACCAGCGGATCCAGAGCATGACCCCAGACCTCCGCGGTCATGACCATGCCTGCACCGCCGCCATAGGGGGTGTCATCCACGCTTTTGTGAACCCCCGTGGCGAAGTCCCGCAGGTTCGTGATCGAAAGATCCACCAAGTGCGACGCAGTAGCTTTCCCCATCAGGGAGACATCAAGGGCATCAAAAATTTCAGGAAAGATGCTGACGATGTCGATTTTCACGACTTAGTCCTTATCCTCTGTCAAGGCCTCAAATAGGCCCCCGGGCGGGGTAATCGTCACGCTCCCGCCCTCGACATCCACCTGCGGAACAAAAGCCCCCACAAACGGAAGCAGAACCTCGCCCTGAGGCGTCTCCACAACGAGGAGGTCTTGGGCTGGAAAATGCTCGAGTCGCGAAATAGTCCCCACGGACACTCCCTCTCGCAGCACGGAGAGGCCCACCAATTCATGGTCAAACCACGCATCTTTCTCCGTGGGCCTCGTCGCCGGATCATGCTCGATCCACAAAATCGCTTTCACGATGCTTTCGGCGACGTCGCGGTCTTCGATTCCCTCGAAGAAAGCTACGGGGGACGAATTCACCTCGCGAATACTGACCAATTTCAGGGTTTTTCCCAACCAGGGTGAATCGGTGGGGACCTGAAGCTTAAACTCGCTGCCAACTTTAAAGCGAAGCTCGGGGTCGTCGGTGTAAACCTCGAGTTTCAACCCACCTTTGAGCCCGTGGGCACGGACAAGCCGTGCGACGCGGAGTTCCACTGCCTCCGGCCTGGGTGCAGCGGGCTGGGAGCCAGCTGGCATTAGCTGTCGGTATCGACGACGTCGACTCTGACCTTGCGGCCATCCGCCAACGCATTAACCAGTGTGCGCAATGCTTTTGCCGTGCGACCGGCACGACCAATTACCCGGCCCAAGTCATCGGGGTGAACCCGAACCTCGAGGAGTTCACCGCGAGGGGTGTCCACCACCGTGACACTGACCTCATCCGGGTTATCAACGATTTCCCGGACAAGGTGATTCAGCGCACGATCCAACATGACTATTCGCCGGGCTTTACGTCTTCGGCGGGAGCTTCTTCAGCCACTGCCTCTTCAACGGGAGCTTCTGGTGCGGCTTCCTCTGCTACAGGTGCTTCGGCAGCGACCTCTTCAGCAGCTGCTTCCGCAGGAGCCTCTTCAACAACAGGAGCGTCTTCAGCAGGCGCTTCAGCGGCAGGTGCTTCGGTGGTCTCTTCCACAGCTGCAGGAGCCTCTGCTACGACCTCGGCGTCAACCACAGGGGCTTCTGCTGGGGCTTCTTCGACGGGAGCGTCAGCCTTGGGTGCTTCCTCAACAGGCTTAGCGGCCTTGGGGCGCAACACGGGCTTCTTCTTTGCGTCAGCAGAGAAAACCGCTTTAGGCTCGGCAAACTTGACGGTGCTCTTGGCGTTCTTGTCGCCTTTGAACTTGCCCCAGTCTCCGGTGAGCTTCAACAACGCTGCAACCTGTTCGGTGGGCTGTGCACCAACACCGAGCCAGTAGAGCGCGCGCTCAGAGTTGATCTCGATGACCGAGGGGTCCTGGGTGGGGTGATACAAACCAATTTCTTCGATCGCACGACCGTCACGCTTGGTGCGTGAATCGGCAACGACGATGCGGTAGTACGGCGCGTGAATCTTGCCCATGCGCTTCAAACGAATTTTTACAGCCACGTTTCTCCAAGGTTAAGTTGCGATGACTACCAACGATTACGTGGGGGCACAATCGTTAGAGAATCTGAGGGTGGGATTACACCTGATAGAGGGTCGGGTGATGATCTCCAGCCCCCTATTCTGTCAGATTTCTGGCCCGAGCGGTAACCGCACCAAAAATTTCGACGAACCCGCTATTTCTGCCCCAGTCCAAAGCTAGAACCCTGTTCTGCAGGCGCAGGAGCCCCCGACGCTTCGCGGGCCCTGGTGGCGGGATTACCGGAACGAGAGCTTGGTTTCTTTTTGCCCTTCTTTTTCGAACTACCGCCCCCGCGCGCGATGGGTCCCATCCCAGGGATTTGAGGGATTCCCCCCTTGGCCACAGTTTTCATCATTTTTGCGGCCTGATCAAAGCGCACCACCAGTTGGTTCACTTCCGTCACGGTCGTTCCTGACCCCTGGGCAATTCGCAACCGCCTTGAGCCATTGAGCACTTTGGGCGTCACTCGCTCGCGAGGTGTCATCGATTGAATGATGGCCTCGGTCCTGACCAAATCGCCTTCGTCAACGTTCTCGATCTGGTCTTTCATCGCCCCGGCTCCGGGCAACATTTTCAGCATTCCCGAAAGCGAACCCATCTTTTTGATTTGTTGAAGCTGGCTCAGGAAGTCATCAAGAGTGAAAGTTTCGGTCCGAAACTTTTCTTCCATCTCTTTGGTTTGTTCCTCATCGAACGTCTTTTGCGCCTGTTCGATCAGGGTGAGGATGTCGCCCAAATCGAGAATTCGGCTAGCCATCCGGTCGGGATAAAAAACGTCAAACTCGTTTTGCTTTTCCCCGGTCGAAGCAAATAGCACGGGGCGTCCGGTCACGCCGGTCACGCTGAGTGCGGCACCACCTTTCGCGTCACCATCGAGTTTGGTGAGAACAACGCCGGTGAAATCAACGCCCTCTTGGAACGCTTTTGCGGTGTACACAGCGTCCTGGCCGATCATGGCATCAATGACGAACAACACTTCGTCGGGGTCTGTTGCTTTTCGAATCGCAGCGGCCTGCTTCATCATGTCTGCGTCCACGCCCAAACGCCCAGCAGTGTCGACAATGACAATGTCGTGGTTCTTATCCTTCGCGTATTTCAGGCCCGCTTTCGCGACAGCGACCGGGTCCCCCACGCCATCGCCTGGCTCGGGGGCAAAAAAAGCAGCCCCGGCTTGCTCGGCAACGATTCCCAATTGCTTGACAGCACCTGGGCGCTGAAGGTCGCAGGCAATCAAGACGGGAGTGTGCCCCTTTTCTTTCAACCACAGCGCGAGCTTGCCCGCCAACGTTGTTTTTCCCGAACCCTGCAAACCCGCCAACATGATGACGGTGGGCGGTGTTTTCGCAAAACTCAGAGGGCGTTGATTGCCCCCCAGGATTGCAACGAGTTCTTCATTGACGATGCTGACCACTTGTTGGGCGGGGTTGAGAGCCGTATTTACTTCATCCGACAGGGCTCGTTCCCGCACCGCAGCCGTGAAAGTCTTGACAACCTCCAGGGCCACATCAGATTCCAAGAGCGCCCGACGGATATCGCGCACGGTGCCATCGACATCAGCGGCAGAAAGTTTCCCTTTCTGGCGTAGGGAGGAAAACGTCTGAGTCAAACGTTCAGAAAGGGAAGAAAAGACGGCCATAGCCCTGAAGACTACCCGAGCGGCCCCCAAGGGTCCCGGAAGCTCAGGCCGTCCTATGCTGGAGCTATGCCCACTCTTTCCTTCGATGGCTTAACTCCTCGCATCGGGGAGAGAGTGTTTCTCGCCCCCAATGCCACGGTGATTGGGGCAGTAACTTTGGCTCCGGAGGTCTCCGTCATGTTTGGAGCCGTACTTCGAGCAGACCGCGACACGATCACGGTTGGTGAAGGCTCAAACCTGCAAGACAACGTTGTGGTCCACGGCGACCCAGGCTTCCCTGCTGTGATCGGTGAAGGCGTCAGCGTGGGACACGGGGCTATCGTTCACGGGGCCACTGTCGAGGATGACTGCTTGATTGGTATGGGAGCAACGTTGCTCAACGGTGTCATTGTCGGAGCGGGTTCACTGATCGCTGCGGGGAGCGTCGTGCTCGAGGGAACCGTTATCCCCCCGGGGTCACTGGTGGCGGGAGTACCTGGAAAAGTCCGACGGAACATCACACCCGAGGAATTGGCGGGAATACGGGTAAATGCCCAAACCTACCGAGACCTGGGCGCCACGTATTTAGCTTCCGCCTAAGCGGTCAACGCTTTGGCGAAGGCGGGGGCAGAGAAACCGGTCATATCGTCGATGCCCTCACCCTCCCCTAACAGCTTGAGAGGAATTCCGGTGGTGTTTTGAACACTGAGGACAAAGCCACCTTTCGCGCTGCCATCTGTTTTGCTCAGCACCAACCCGGTGACGCCAGCGTGCTGAAGAAAAGCATCCGCCTGAAGAACCCCATTTTGGCCGGTGGTGGCATCCAGGACCAGCAGGACTTCGGAAATGGGAGCCAGTTTTTCCACGACCCGGCGAATTTTGGTCAATTCATCCATCAAGCCTGATTTGGTGTGAAGCCGACCCGCGGTGTCAATGATGACGATATCGATGCCCTCGGCCAGCGCGCGCTCTACGGCTTGATACGCCACCGAAGCGGGGTCTTGCCCAGGCTGGTCGGGAACCACAATCGGGACCCCTGAACGCTCTGCCCATGTTGTGAGCTGCTCCACCGCTGCTGCTCGGAAGGTGTCGGCAGCGGCAATAACCACGCTCCGCCCTGCGCGCGTCACAAACTTCGCAAGCTTGCCAATGGTGGTGGTTTTACCCACCCCGTTCACCCCCACCACCATGATGATGGCGGGTCGAGCAGTCAAATCCAGAGTGGGATCATAGGCCGCTAGTTTTTCCTCAAGAGTGTCCCGCACGATCGCCTGAACATCAGCCGGGTTGGTGGTGCCAATCCGATCGACTTCGCCTCGCACGCTCGAAAGCATTTCGTCGGTCACATCGGGGCCAAAATCTGCCTGGAGAAACGAAGCCTCCAGTTCCTCCCAGGTGTCGGGAGTGATTTCAGCCTGGCTGGAAAGCCCCTTGAGGGCGCGCCCCAGGGACCACTTCCCGATCCCCCAGGCCACGACGAAACCTAGTCCTCGGGGATCGGTTCAAACCCGATCACCGGCAGAGTTTCCGATACGGCAGGGCTATCAAGGCGGACAAGCTCTAGCACTTGGGTAGCCATGATGCCCAAGCTGACCGAAGCGGCGGCGCCGACAAGAAGCCATCCTGCCCGCTGCTTCTTACTCATTTCTCAACCCTACGCTCAAAGCCTAAGAAGCCAGGGCTTCCCGGTCGGTGACACGCTGGCCCACCACGGCACTCACGCCATCTGCTCGCATCGACACTCCGTAGAGGGCATCAGCAATTTCCATGGTGCGCTTTTGGTGGGTAATCACGATCAACTGTGAGTCCTTGCGAAGTGACTCAATCACGCTCAAAAGCCTCCCGAGGTTGGCATCGTCGAGAGCTGCTTCGACCTCATCCAGGATGTAGAAAGGGCTGGGGCGCGCCTTGAAGATGGCAATCAAAAGCGCAACCGCTGCCAGAGACCTCTCGCCACCGGAGAGCAGTGACAACCGCTCTATTTTCTTTCCGGCAGGCCTGACGGACACGTCAATTCCGGTGGTCAACAGATCATCCGGCGCAGTCAACGACAGCGACCCGGTGCCGCCGGGGAACAAGATGGGGAAGACCTCATCAAACGCGGCCTGCGTATCGGCAAAAGCATCAGCAAAGATGGCCTGCATCGTCTTGTCGAGGTCTTCCATAATCGATTCCAGGTCTTTCCTGGTTTTACTCAGATCCTCGAGCTGTTCTTTCAAGAAGGTGTGACGATCCTCCAGAGCGTTAAATTCCTCCAACGCCAGGGGATTTACTTTTCCCAACACATCTAGCTGCCGGGAAGCCTTCGCTAAGCGCGCTTCTTGAACCGCTCGATCAAAGGGTGTGCCCTCTTCGTCTTCACTCTCACCGGGAACCAGAGAATCGGGGGAATATTCCTCTAGGAGAACCGCCTCGCTCAGGCCCAGTTCAAGATTTACCCTCTCGAGCAGGGTGGTCCGCTGGAGTTTCTTTTCATAAATCTGCATCTCCAGCGAGTGCACACTCTCCGTGATCGAGGCAAGGCGCTCCCGGAGAGTCACGTCCTTGGCGCGCAAATCTGTGAGCTCGCCCTGGCTAGCCTGTCGGTGGGCTTCAGCCGACACCAGGGCAGCCGCGGATTCTTCCACGCTAGAGCGGACAAGAGCCAACACATCGGGCAACACCGCCAAGACCGCGCTAGCGCGCTTGGCTTTTGCCACGCGGTCGCGATACTTCGCTTCCTCTCGGGCTTTCGCTGCTTCTTCTTCAGCTTTTCGCACCTGAGCGACGCGAAGTGATTCACTGGCTTGCCGCACACCTTGACGCAAGGCCTCGAGCCCAATGCGGGCATCCACTTCTTCCGTGGAAACAGCATCGAGGGCATCCACCAATTCTTGGCGCCTGGCGTGATCGATGACAGGCCGCTCCGTCGCGAGGAATGCCTCGTGTTCCACTCCGGCTGCTTGCTGGGCTTCCCGGGCGCTCTCCAGGCTTTCTCCTGCGCGACGGAAGTTCTCTTCCAATCGCGATATTTCAGCGTGTGCTGCTTCCAAGGAGGCTCGCGCGCTGGAGATGTGTTCGCTGAGCTCGGCTCTTTTCACATCTGCTGCACGAAGCTCGGCTCTGGCCTGCGTCACTCTCTCGGCGGCAACTGTTTTCTTGTCCCCCGCTTCGCTGGCGGCAAAACGGGAGCGCTCAAGTTCGATGGACCGCAGGGTCAAATCCGAGTGTGCAGAGTCACGCTCGGCAGCAAGCTCCAAACGGGAACGAGCTTGTCCCGATCCGGTTTGCACCACGTGCTCGCCAAAAACATCTCCCGATCGGGTAACCACGATGACGCCCGAGGGCAATTTCGAAGGCCCACCCCAGGCTGCGGTAACCGCTGCAATATCCTCAGCGACGTAAGTTCCCCGCAACAGAGCGATGACCCCTCCAGGCCCAGTGACAAGTTGAGTTGCCGCAATCACGCCTGGCACCTCGGGTGTCGCTGTGGCCTTGCCATCAGAAATCACCAGTTCCACACGGGCGGTGTCCTCACCTGAGCGGGCACTGACAACATCCAGGGCGGCTGAGCGCGACTCCACCAGAAAAGCATCCGTCAAGGAACCCAGCGCTCTGGCAATCGCTGTTTCATATCCCGGCTTCACCGTCAGGGCATCAGAAACACGACCGGTGATCCCTCGATATTCCGAAAGATCATCGTCACCGGTGTCGGTATGAAGAGCTAAATCAAGGGCCGAGACGGTAGCGGCAAGCGCCTCGTGTTCCCGCTCGAGTTGGTGAAAGCTACTCCGGGTGGTCTGCTCCGCCTCTTCTGCAGTTCGCAGAAATTCTTCAGCTTCGGCCAGTGCATGTTCAAAAGCTTGGGCCACGATGTCCGAGGAGGACCCGCCCCCACTCTGCACACTCTCCAGCACACCTTCTGCCTCTGTGGCGCGGCCTTTAGCTCGCTCGAGGGCGTCTTCTTGCCGGGCAAGGTCTTCCGCGCTGGAGGTGAGGAGACCGAGAGCGCGCTCCCTGGCCGTTTCGAGCACTCGTGCACGAGAATCCCAGGCGTTTGCTGCTTCCGTGGTCTCTCTGGTCTGGTTATCCAGGCTCGCGAGCGAAGCCTTGTGGGTGGCAAGCCTGGCGGAAATGTTGCCCACTGTTGCTTCGTGGTCGGTCACCGCAGCCCCTGCACGCTCGAGATCTGCAGCCAAATCATCGAGCACCTGATCGCTGATGGTGTGAAGGACGCCTCCGGGGGACTCCTCGTCCCCTCCTCCTGCGCGCTCGGTGGCTAACGACTCCAGCGCCTGGAGGCCCTCATAAACACGCCTGATGGCGAAATCGGTGCCGCGGGCTTTATCGAGGTCGTCATTACCCGCCCCGGCTTCGAGCTCCGCCATGCGTCGACGCCCGGTGTCGGCTTGATCACCCAGTGCTGCCCGTTCGGTGGCGCGTTCTTGTTCGTTGAGGTGGAAAGAGGCGATGGCAGCCCCCAGTGCCACCACGTCATCGGCGAGCACACGGGCTTTGGCATCCCGCACGATGGCCTGGATGCTTTGGGCCTGCTTGGCGATGTCTGCTTGGCGACCCAGCGGAGTCAATTGGCGACGAATTTCACCGGCAAGGTCATTCAGCCGGGTCAGGTTGGCCTGCATCGATTCGAGCTTGCGCTGGGTCTTTTCTTTGCGCCTGCGGTGCTTAAGAATGCCCGCGGCTTCTTCGATGAACCGCCGCCGGTCATCGGGGCTCGCGTGCAAGACCCGGTCGAGCTGACCCTGACCCACAATGACGTGCATTTCTCGACCGAGGCCAGAGTCACTGAGGAGCTCTTGAACATCCAGCAAGCGCACGGGTTCTTTGTTGATCGCGTATTCGCTGGCGCCGTTGCGGAACAGCGTGCGTGAAATCGTTACTTCGCTGTAATCGATGGGAAGCGCACCATCGGAGTTGTCGATGGTCAGCATCACCTCTGCCCGACCCAGCGGTGCTTTGGAGGTGGTACCGGCAAAAATGACATCTTCCATCGAGCCACCGCGCAAGGTCTTGGCGCCCTGTTCACCCATGACCCAGGCGAGACCATCCACGACGTTAGATTTGCCCGAACCGTTGGGCCCCACCACACAGGTGACACCGGGTTCAAAAGCAAACGTCGTCGGTTGAGCGAAGGACTTAAACCCCTTAAGCGTGAGGGATTTCAGATGCACTGACAACTCCGCTGTTCGGTGGGGACTAAGGACTGGCTCCAACTTACCGGAACCTAGGAACCCGCTGACATCGGGGGCAACGGTGAGAGGAGCGGTTCATCCACGGCTCTCTCACCAGGATGCTCGCGCACCGGGGGCAGGGCAAGCCCTGTTGGCCATAGGCCATCAGGGAGTGGGAAAAATACCCACTTTTCCCATTGACGTTCACATACTGCTGGTCAAACGAGGTTCCCCCCTCGCCCAGTGCTTTCACCAACACGTCTTTCACGTTCTGGATCAAAAGTGCAAAAGTTTTCTTCGACAACCGATTCGTGGGATATCGGTAATGCAACTGTGTCGCCCACAGCGCCTCATCGGCATAGATGTTGCCGATGCCACTGATCACCCCTTGATCGAGCAGTGCGCGCTTGATTTCGGTGTTTTTTCCCCGCACCCTCGCGCTGACAGCATCCAGGTCAAATGCTTCATCCAGTGGGTCTCTGGCGATGTGGGACACGGCGCGGGGGATGCGGGGGTCGTCGCTGCCCCACCCGCCAGGTCCCTCCACGCTCACCAGATCATCAATCGCCATCGAACCAAAAATGCGCTGATCGACGAACCCCACCACGCAGGGTTTTCCCTCGGCAGAGACCAGGTCTAAGCGAATGCGCAGATGCGACCCGAAGTCACTGCTCTCGTCCCCCAGCAGCACCTGTCCGCTCATCCCCAAATGACAGACCAGCGCCTGATCGTTCGCCCGAAGGGGAATCCACAGAAACTTTCCCCGACGAAGCGGCATTTCCAGCCGGGCACCCTCGAGTCGATGACGAAAGTCTTCCGCTGGTCCCCGGTGGCGCTTCAGCGACCGCGTATCAAAAACTTCTACCGACTCGACTCTGGCCCCGGCAACCACGGGAGCAAGTCCCAGACGCACCACCTCAACCTCGGGAAGCTCAGGCATCCACTACGTCCGAAGTGCCCTCAGCGCAACGCTGGCAGCGACGAGTTCCGCGGCCTTCTTCGAACTTCCCGAGCCTTCTCCTGCGGGTGTGCGCTCGGGCGAGGCCGAATCGAGGAAGACCTGGGCGACAAAGATTTTGGCGTGATCGGGGCCAGAGTGGGTAATCGTGTAGTGCGGGGCACCGAGCTGGTGTTTGGCAGCCCATTCTTGAAGTGCCGTCTTCGGATCACTGACTTCACTGCGGGCATCAGCGTCGTCGACTAAGCCCCCCATTAATCGCTCGACACACGCGGTGGCAGCGAGCGGGCCCTGATCGAGGAAGACAGCAGCAATCAACGCTTCGAGGGTGTCGGCCAGCAGGGAAGGTTTTTCCCGCCCCCCCGTGAGTTCTTCACCTCTGCCTAAGCGAAGGTGAGCACCCAGGTTGATGGATTGGGCTACTTCTGCCAGAGCGCTGGTGGAAACGATACTTGCCCGTCGTTTCGCCAGTTCTCCTTCGGGAAGATCCGGAAAGCGCAGATACAACGCGTGGGTGATGGCTTGACCCAGCACCGCGTCGCCCAAGAATTCCAGGCGTTCGTTATCGAGTCCGCCCTGCTCATAGGCGTAAGACGAATGCGTCAGGGCGCGCTCGAGAATCTCGAGGGAAACCTCGACACCGAGCGCTTCCAACAGGGGGGTTGGCTCGAGCGTGGCGGATGGAGAAGCCTGTTCGGCTTCCTCATGCACTCCCACGTTAGACGTCGGCGACCTTGCGGCCCTTGTATTCCATAAACAATGGCGTTCCCGCGCTGTCTTCCACGATGGAGGCGCGGTGAGGCAAACGATAGACGGTCTTGCCACCCTCGGTGGACTTCACCAGGGTAGGCAGCTCAGCCTTCCACGCCGAACGACGGTGACGGGTGTTCGACCGGGATTTCTTCCGCTTGGGGACTGCCATGGTTCTCTTCTTTCGCTTGCTGTTTAGGAGCTCTCGGGATTTTTGTCCTCGAGCAGTTTAGCTAGTTCTTGCCACCGGGGATCAATGTCGTCCGCGCTAGCTTCGCTAGCGGGAGCATCTCGCTTTTCCCCCGTTACAGGGTCCAAGCCGAAACACTGTGGGGAACACGTTGGCTGGAAGGGAAGTTCTAAGACAACCGCATCCCGGATGACACTCTCAAGTTCGAGAGCGTCGTGATCCACCGTGTAAGAATCGTGCTCGTCCCCAGAGTACGCGAAAAGTTCTTGAAAATCGACTCGGTGCTCAAAGGTGAAGCTATCGAGGCATCGCACACACGAGGCAGTCGCTTCGGTGTGTACCTCCGCGGTCGCCAAAATACCCTCCTGGAGGCCCTCCAGCCGCAACTCCACCGTCAAGGGGGAACCCTCTGCCACAACCGCAATGGCTGTGCCATATTGCTCAGGTGCTGGAATAGTCAGAGTGAGCTCGCGCATAGCGCCAGGTTGATGAGAAAGGTCTTTTACCCCTACTCGCAAGGGGGATGCTTTGCGGTGTGCCACGACCCCAGTGTAGGAGGCTTCGCTTAGAAAAAGCGAAGACTAGGGCAGTTCGGTGTGAGCGAGGTAGTTCGCCACCGCGTGGGGGACATAGGGCGCCACATCGCCGCCGAGGGCGGCCACCTGACGCACCAGAGAACTGGAAACGTGGGCGTGGGCAGGATCGGGCAGGAGGAATACGGTTTCAATTCCCGCCAAATTGCGATTCACAATCGCCATCGGGGTTTCATATGTCACATCCACTTGAGAGCGAATGCCCTTGACCAACACGGTTGCCCCGACATCGGTGCAGTAATCGACCAGTAACCCCACGCTCCAGGAGGTCACGATAATTTTCCCAGCCAGCTTCGCATCCGCAAGGGAGCGCTCCAACAAAGTCACGCGCTGCGCGATAGGAAGAAGAGCTTCTTTCCCGGGATTATGAACCACCAGCACGTGCACTTCATCAAACAACTTGGCGGCGCGCTCAATCACGTCAAGATGACCCAGGGTCACCGGGTCAAAGGATCCAGGAACGACAGCAACGGTGCTCATGACTCAAGCCTACGACCCGAGTGTTACAAGAATGTGACGGAGGCTACGTCTTTTCGAGGTATTCCTCAGACCCTTCATCCAAGCGCCTGGTGATATCGCCTCGAAGTGCTGGATATCCGCTAAGCCTGGGATCTTTGTCGACGAGCGCCTCCGCATACCGGCGGGCTGCATCGATAACGTCACCGTCTCTGGTCACGCGCAACAACCTAAGCCTCGATCGAACCCCCGACTGCCGCACCCCCAGAACGTCACCCTCGCTGCGCAGTTCCAGGTCTTTGGCCGCCAATTCAAAACCATCGAGAGTGCTGGCCACGATGTCGACTCTCTCCCGGGCGGTGGTGCCCCCTTCTGCGTGGCTCACCAACAAACAGGTCCCCGGGTGCTCGCCTCGACCCACCCGACCGCGCAGCTGGTGGAGCTGGCTCACCCCAAACCGATCGGCATCGAGGATGACCATCAGCGAGGCGTTAGGCACATCAATTCCCACCTCAATCACCGTGGTGGCCACCAAGACATCAATGTCGCCCGCCGCGAAGGCAGACATCACGTCGTCTTTATCGCTGCTGGCCATTTTGCCGTGTAACGCTTCAATCCTCATCCCCGAAAGCTCGGTAAGCCCGCGCAGCAGGGGCAAGGTTTCTTCCACCGTGCTCAGGGGCCGTTTGCCCTGCTCTTCTCCCTCGTCCTCGATGTCGGTGTCTTCTTCCACCACAGCAGCCGTGATGGCTGGTGCAACCACAAATACCTGTCGGCCCGCCTTTACTTCTTCGCCCACCCTCTGCCACACCCGGGGATACCATCCCGGGTGGTCTGCCAAGGCGACCACATGCGAAGAAATGGGGCTTCGGCCCTCGGGCATTGTGGCGATGGTGGAAACATCTAGGTCGCCAAACACCGTCATCGCCACGGTGCGGGGGATGGGTGTGGCCGTCAATACCAAAAGGTGAGGGTGTTGACCCTTTTGTCGCAAAACTTCTCTCTGATCCACGCCAAATCGGTGCTGTTCATCGATGACCACCAACCCTAAATCGGCAAACTGCACCGCATCGCTGAGCAGAGCGTGGGTTCCTACAATCAGGTGTGACGCACCCGATGCCGCCGCTAAGAGAGCTTTTTTCTTCGCCGCCACCGGCAGCGACCCGGTTAGCAACACGGGGTTAAGCCTGGCGGCATCGGGGCCCAGCGTTCGCATCAGAGATCGAAAATGCTGGTTGGCGAGTACTTCTGTGGGCGCCAACAGTGCCGTTTGCCCGCCCGATTGCGAGACTGTGACCATCGCACAGGCGGCCACAACTGTTTTTCCTGATCCCACTTCACCCTGCACAAGGCGCGTCATCGGATGCGGTGCGGCCATGTCTTCATGGATCTGGTTCACCACTGTTACCTGATCCTCGGTGAGCTCAAAGGGCAACGACGCAAGGAAAGCATTGGTGTGCTCGCCCGGTTTCCTGGTGACCCCTGCCACTTGGCGCTGGCGCTGGCGCCGTGCGACCAACGCGCACTGCAGGGTCAACGCTTCTTGGAACCGCAGGGACTTTTGTGCCCGTGCCCACTGGGCAGAATCTACCGGCCGATGAATGGAGACGAGCGACTCGTAATATCCGAGGATTCCCTCTGCCTCTCGGATGTCTTCTGGCACCGGTTCGTCCTGCAGTTCCAGAACATCCAGCACCACACCCATCGCTTTGGCAATCTGCCAGCTGGCGAGGGTGGAGGTCGCGGGATAGAGCGGAATGGGCTTTTTGGCCCAGTCTTCTCGGGCTTCTTCACTGGGCTCAACATCGACAAAAAGTTCGTAATCAGGGTGAGCCAGCTGGCGAGAGTTTCGATACAGGCCGATTTTTCCCGCAAAAATTCCCCGGACGCCCGGGCTCAAATCTTTTTGTCGCCACGCTTGGTTGAAAAAAGTCAGTGTCACACCGCCGGTGCCATCGGTAATCACGACCTCCAGGACGCTGCCGCGTTTCTGGCGCATCGGTCTGGTGGAGACGGAGACCACCTCGGCAACCAGTGTCGCCTGCTCCCCAATGGGAATCTCAGCAATCGAGGTGAGCTCCCCCCTGGTTGCATACCGCCTGGGATAGTGCCCCAGCAGGTCCCCGACGTTCTCATACCCAAAAGCCTTGTGGAAGGCCTTCTGGCTTCGATCCCCCACGATTTTCGCCAGCGGGGTGTCCAGGGTTACGCTCACCCCTCAACGCTAGCGCCCTGCGCCCGGGCATTATCAAAACCCGACTAGCGTGGTGGTGTGATCCGGATTATTGCTGGCAGCGCAGGCTCGCTGCGCTTAGCCACACCGGGACCCACCACCAGGCCTACCTCTGATCGCGTTCGTGAAGCCATGTTTTCCCGGCTTCAAGCCCGCGAGGAATTCCAGGGAACCATCCTCGATTTGTTTGCAGGATCCGGAGCACTGGGCTTGGAGGCAGCATCCCGCGGAGCAGAGCACGTGGTGATGGTGGAACACCACCCCGGTGCGCTGAAGGTCATCCGAAGCAACATCGAGATGGTCAGCCCCTCCCTTGCCTCCACCACAACATTGCAGGCACGCTCCGCGAGGGTGGAATCTTTCCTTCAGGCTTCCCCCACCCTCTCAGCGACGGGTGTGTTTCTGGACCCGCCCTATAAGTTTGAGGGAATCGAGGGCATTCTCAGCGCACTAAAGCCGTGGCTCGCGCCCGGGGCATGGGTTGTTATCGAGCGATCCACGCGATCCCAGGCGCCTGTGTGGCCGGAAGGGTTTGAGCCCTGGGACGACAAGAAATATGGCGAAACAGCGGTTTATACCGCGACATGGTCGCCGAAGGGGTCCCAGCCACCCAACGAAGAATGAAGGTCAACTCCCACCAGCGAGACCAGGTCTGCCCCCTGCGCCTGCAGAACTAAACCGATAGCGCTAAAGCCCGCGGGGAGGTCGACATCCGCGGGGAAGCAGGCCAAGAGCCCATGGTCCTCTCCGCCATAAAGCGAGGCTTCATCCCATTCCAGGGTTGGGTCAAGTTTCATCTGCACTCCACTGGCACGCGCCATTCGGGTGGCATCCAACACCAGCCCATCAGAGACGTCCATCATCGCGGTTGCGCCTGCGCGCGCAGCCACCGGCCCCAGAGCTATCGGCGGAATGGGGCGCAGGTGGTGCTCTACCGGAGAATTTCCTCCCCGCAAAGCCTTCACGGCATCGGCGCTTTCACGCAGGAGGCTCAGTCCCCGATGAGAAAGGCCGCGCTCTCCGGCCAGGGCGAGAATATCGCCTGGCCTAGCTCCCGAGCGCGTCACCGGAGGGCGACCTTGCAGGTCGCCCAGCACCGTCACCGCAATGGTTAACACCGGGGAGTGAGACAGGTCTCCCCCCAGCACGCCAGCACCTGGGGTGAGGGCAGCAATCCCCTCGGCAAAGCCCCGGGCTAATTCTTTTAGCTCCCCGACGGTTGTGGCGGCGGGGGCCGCAACCGCAATTTCATAGCCGGTCACCACAGCCCCCATGGCTGCAATATCAGCGGCGTTGCTGGCTATCGCCTTGAATCCCACATCAGACATACTCGACCAGTCCTTGGCGAAATCTGGGCCTTCAATCATCATGTCGCAGCTGATCACCACGCGGCCATCGGGGACAGTGAGCACTGCAGAATCATCCCCCGGGCCCAGTGTTGCTAGGCCTGCCGTGGGCAACAGAGGAAGAATGGCCCGAAGCGCCGCCCCTTCTCCCACATCGCCGAGGGTGCGTCGATCATCGATACCCGTCTCAGGAGGTGCCATACCCACCACGCTAGCCTGAGCGGTGTGAAGAATAGTGCGTTGGTCCCCGGACTAGCCATTGTTGTGGGTGGCATCCTTCTTGCAGGATGTGCTCCCGTAGTGAACCTCGAGCCCGCAGAATTTGCCAACGCCCCCGAATGCGCGAACATGATTGTTCGCCTCCCCGACACCGCTGCGGAGTTGCCTGCTCGAAACGTTAACTCGCAAGCCACAGCAGCGTATGGAGACCCCACAGCGGTACTGATTCGTTGCGGGCTCGAGCGCCCCGGCCCTAACCTTTTGCCCTGCTTCACGGTCGATGGCGTCGATTGGCTCAGGGATGACACCTCCGCCCCACAATTTGTTTTCACCACCTTTGGCCTAGACCCCGCCACAGAGGTCATCGTGGATTCCACCGTGGTGTCGGGGACTCAGGTCTTGCGAGAAATCTCACGGGCCATCGGAAGCCAATCCCTCCCCGTCGCGGAGTGCTTGGATATTTCCGACGTGGTGAATTAGGCCTGAGGCCCACCTAGTCCCACAAGTTTTGCGGCAATTCCGCCCGCTGCACGCAGAGCGACACCTTGACCAAACCCGCTCTGCGGGAAAATCACGGGCTTCTCGATGGCTTCGGTCAGGGCATCAACAATCACCACCAACGCCGTGTGGGTGGGGGCCCAAAGATAAAGCGACAAGGCGCCAGGAATCGTATTCACCTCGTTGACGAAGAGGTCTCCCGTTTGTTCATCCCACAACAAATCGACTCGAACAATCCCACTCAACCGGGTGACCTCCGCCACCGCAGTGGCGAGCTCCCTCGCTTTCTGGTGGATGCCCTCAGGGGCAAGGGCGGGGAATTCGCGCGGTGCATGGGTTAATCCGGCACCCGAATTCCCGCCCGCCAGATACTTCTCCTGGTAGGAGTAGAGGCCAGATTCGCCTTCTCCCCTCAGTGGGCGCTCCACAGCGGTGAGCTGCAAGTGGGGGAAGGTTCTAAAAGAAATGTTCAAATCGACAAGTCCCGGCCGATAGGGCTCCACTACAGCGCCTGCCGCAAGGTGGGGAGATGTTTTGCCCAGTGTCCGCGCAGTGGTGATGTCTTCGACAATCTCAATACCTATGGAGGATCCGCCAAAGCGGGGTTTGAGGATGTAGGGACCGGGAAATGATGGGTCCCGCTCTGGGGAGAGCGCTTCCCTGGGCAACGTAGCAATCTGGGCGGAAATCATCAGCCCGCCAAAGGCCAACTTGTCCATTCCCACAGCGCCGGCGAACACACTCGAGCCGGTTGCCGGAATTCCCAGCATCGAAAATACCGACGCTCCGGCACCCCCTTCGCCAATGCCGCCGTGGAAACACAACAGCGCTGCATCAATGTCGAGAGATTTTTTGCCCATGCCCTTCTTGGGATAAATGCCCGGGCTACCGGAGAGGACCACCTCAAGCTCTTTAGATCCTGCGGGAGCTCCGGTCAAAAAGTCTTTCGCCTCGGATTGCGAGGGGACCTGATACCAGGCGCCACCGGGGGCGATATAAATCGACAGCGGTTCATGCCCGCCCTCCTGCAGCACCCTCGCTGCCTGAAGCCCTGTGAGGATCGAAATTTCATGCTCGGGGCTGGGCCCACCAAACACGACGGCATAGGCGCTGGTCATTGCATCCCCTTAGAACCCCGATTAGGGGTAGTGATCGGGCAGGTCGTTCTCATAGAGGATAACGCCCCGCTCTCCCGCTGCCAGGAGGGCAGCGGTGACGGCTTCTTGGCGAGTCGCAAATACTTGGGCCTTATTTTTGGCCCCCGCCAGCAGGGCCTTTTTGTTGGTGCGCCCCACAATCATCAATGTGCCATGAGCGGCAACGACAGCTTCGGCAAGCTCACGGTTGCGCTTGAACTGGACGGGGCCAAGCTCCACCATCCCGGGGGTGACCGTAATGAAGGGACCCTTGCGTTTGTGTGCGGCCGCGGCGCCCGAAGCGATGGCGTGCCCCGCTCCGGTGGGGTTTGAGTTGTAGGTGTCGTCGATAATCAGCACACCCTCACTACTTTCGCCGACTTCCGCGCGATGCGCCGCAACGGGCAGGCCCGCCACGCGGGCCTTGGCCTGGTCTTCAGGAACGTCCAATGCCCACGCAATCCCCAGCGCGACGGCAATATTCACCGCATGCCCAAAGGAGGGAATATCAAGGGGTACAACATTCGCCTTGGGTCCATAACGCAGTGTCCCCAAATCCACATCCACCACGACATCGGCTTTCTTGCCTTGGGCGCTGACCCTGATGACTCGTTTACCCGCCCGCTCACACTTATCGGCTAGGGAACGCAGCTCGGGCTGGTCTATGGGCAGCACCACGATGGGAGCGCGTTCGGTGATTTCTGATTTGGCCCGGAAAATGGCTTCTTTAGAACCCAAACGTTCCATGTGGGCTTCACCAATCACCGTGATAGCGGCGATGTCGGGCGGGAACCAGTTCGCGAGCTCTCTAATACGACCCTCGGCATTCATTCCCATTTCTGCGACGAAAACCCCGGTGCCGGGAACCAAGTGTTCGTTGATGGTTTTCGACAAACCCATCATGTTGTTGAAGCTTGCAGGTGAAGCCACCACCTGGTGGGAGCCCGAGACAATCTGGGCGACGTAACCTTTGGTCGAGGTTTTGCCATAGGAGCCCGTAATGGCTACCACCTTCGGGTTGACCTTCCTCAGCTTCGCTTGGGCGTCCTTCACAAACTTCATTGACAGCGATCGCTCGAGATACCAGAGACCACCGAGAGTGAGATCGGCAATATTTGCGGTGAACAGAAGGGGTATGAGCACTCCTGCAGGCCCCAGGGCCAGGACGGCAAGCGCGCCAACCACAACCTGTGCCAGCAGAATGCCGGCATAGGCGCGGCGAGACCGAGGCGTCCACGCCAGCGGGCTGGTGGTTCCCCTGAAAGGAAGTTTCCAAGGGGTGGGAAGAATCATCATCGGAGCAAGAACCGCTCCCCAGGCCAACCAGGTCATTCCCCACCACGCGGGTCCTTGAACAGAAATCAGCGCGAGGGCTGCAGCACCCGTCCACCAGAGTGCGGCGAGGGGTCTGCGGTCAAACCACAGGCGCTCCACTCGTGCGACTTCGCGGGGTAAATAGTGCACGCGCTGGGCAACGCGAAGCCACTTCAGATTCTGCATTGCAGCAACAGCTAACCCCGAACCAATCGCCGCCCATAAAACCAGGGTGTCTAACGCGGGCATCGGTGTCCTTAGTTGGCGAGGTCTTGAAGTGCTTGAGCTAACGCTTCCTCGAGGTTACCTTCCAGGAGGTGTCCCGCCCCGGGTACCACGCGCAGGATGGCCTGGGGGAAATATTCGAGGGATTTCTGCGCGCCTCGCAAGGGCGCAGGCTCATCTTTTTCTCCCCACACCAGCGTGACGGGAGCGCGAACAGTGCTGGCATCAGCGAAATAATCCTCGCCAATCGCTTTCACCAAGACACCGCGCATCACACCCTGAGCCGCGCGGTAGTCAGTGGATCCATAGCGGTTGCGAAGCTCCTCCATTCGCGTCTCAGAGATGAGGCCGATTTTTCTGGCCTGTTTCCCGAGGCGAAAAGCGAGAGGTGCCTGTGTGCCACCTGATCGGGCAACGAAAGGCACTCCTGTGAGAATCAGCGCCTTCACACACTCAGGGTGCCTCGCAGCGAGGCGCAGAGCAACCCGTCCGCCAAAGGAGTGTCCGACCAGAACTGCGGGTGGGTGGCCTTTCAACGCCTGGGCAAGATGATCGGCATAATCACTGGTTGACCACGGTTCCGGTGGCGGAGGTGCAGAACCAAAGCCTGGCAGGTGAAGCGCCAGGGCGTTGGTTCCCTCTAAGACACGGGAGAAATCAGCTCCGGTTCGACCCCAACCGTGCAGGGCAATGACCTCCGGAGGCACGTTCCCGTGCTTCTCCCCCACGAAGGTGGAATCCCACAGCGTTGTCAGTGCCATAGCGGGTTATTCGCCTTCGGGCATGTCAGAGTCAGTCGCAAAATGTGGTGCAAGTTCCCGCGGGTCTCTCGAGCCATCAAGGACCTGGCCGACCTGGGTGACAATGGGCATCACCACACCTTTGGCTTTGGCCAATTCCAGCACCGGGGCGATGGCTGCGAGGCCCTCGGCGGTTTGGTTCATCGATTTCACGACGTCAGTGAAGCTGTGGCCTTGGCCCAAAAGTCGGCCTGCAGTGTTGTTTCGTGACAGCGGCGACTCACAGGTTGCAATCAAATCACCCAGACCCGCAAGCCCGGACATCGTTTTGGGATCAGCCCCGAAGGCGGCGGCGAAGGCGCTGATTTCTGCCAGGCCCCGAGTGATGATGCTGGCTTTAGTGTTTTCGCCATAGCCCACACCATCGGCGATACCCACGGCCACGGCAATCAAATTTTTCAACACCCCGCCAAATTCTGTTCCCACCACATCGGTGTTGGTGAAGGTCTTGAAATAGTGATTTGTCGCGGCAGTCGCCACCTCGTGGGCGGTGTCGGCGCTCACCGAGGACGCGACAGCGGCGGTGGGCTGTTCGCGGGCAATTTCGAGAGCAAGGTTGGGTCCACTCACCACGGCGATGCGATCAGGGGAGATCCCTCCCGCCTCGGCGAGTACTTCGCTCATCCGCAGGCCTGTCCCGGCCTCCACGCCCTTCATCAACGAAATCACGATGGCCTCTGAGGAGAGCGGGCCTGTGAGCGCTCCGAGATTGAGCCGCAAATGTTGACTGGGGACCGCGATATAAACCTGGCTCGCCCCTGCCACGCATGCTTCCACATTGTCCGTGGCGCTGAGCGCAGCGGGGAGATTGATGCCCGGCAAGTAATCGCTGTTGCGATTACTTTCTCGAATCTCCCGAGCAATCTCAGATCGTCGAGCCCACAGCGTTACCTCAGAGCCACCATCAGCAAGAACTTTCGCAAACGTGGTGCCCCACGACCCCGCACCCAACACGGCTACTTTTCTCATCCCCGAACCTTTTCTCCCCGACCGTCATGAAGCGTGGCGGGGGTTTTCTCACCGCGCAGCTCGCCCACCAGCGCTGCGATGCGGCGCATCAAATCCTCGGTGGCCTCTTCTAGCAGCTCTGTCGTGAGCGGTTTGCCTCGATACGCGGAAAGATCCATCTGCTCCCCCACAATGACATGAATTCGCGAGCGCGGAATGACCGTGATTTTCTTGGAGTAACGTCCCATCAGTTTGTGGGTGCCCCAGTGTGCAGCGGGGAAGAGTGGAATATCGGATTGCAATGCCATCCGCATGGCCCCGAGCTTGCCCCTCATGGGCCACAAATTTTCATCCTTGGTCAGTGTCCCCTCGGGATACACGATCAGCCCACTGCCTTGCGAGGTCAAAATCCTGGCAGCTTCCAGAGGCTCGGACGTTTTTACTGCAGAGTTTCGCTCCACCGGGATTTGGCCGGTGAAGCGCATGATCGCACCGAGGCCTGGTACCCGAAACAGGGACGCTTTGGCCATAAATCGTGGCGTTCTTCCCAATTTCCACACCACGATACCCATCACGATGGGGTCAATCTCGCTGTAGTGGTTGGGAGAAATGATGAAGGGACCCTTGGCGGGCAGTGACCCACGGTTGATGCGGATCCGCGTCATCGCTGCGAAAACCGGGATAACGATGGCAGCGATGAGGCGCCAACGAATTTGAGCAGAGCGTTTCACCGGTCTAGCCCTTCTGCTCGAACGTCGCTCCCAGACCAGAAAGTTTCGCCAAGAGGTGCTCATACCCGCGTGAAATAATGCCCAAGTTCGACACGGTCGAGGGTCCCTGGGCTGTCACGGCGGCAATCACGTGAGAAAAGCCGCCTCGAAGGTCGGGGACGCGAATATCAGCACCATGAAGCGGGGTGGGGCCAGTGATCACGGCAGCCTGCTCGAGAGGTCTTCTGGGAACGCGCCGGGTAATGCTGGCGATGCCTTCTTTATAGACCTCGATGTTCGCCCCCATGTCGGTGAGGGCATCGGTGAAACCAAACCGATTTTCATACACCGTCTCATGAACAATCGATCGGCCTTGCGCCTGGGTCAAAGCCACCACCATCGGTTGTTGCCAATCCGTCATGAAACCTGGGTGCACATCGGTTTCGATAACCACGGGCTTGATATCGCCGCCCGGGTGGGAAAAACGAATTCCATGATCATCCACGTCAAACAGCCCGCCCACCTTGCGGTAGACGTTGAGGAAGGTCATTAAGTCCTGTTGCGCAGCGCCCCTGACGTAGATGTCTCCCCTGGTCGCCAGGGCTGCCGCAGCCCAACTGGCAGCTTCGCTCCGATCAGAAATTGCTTTGTGGCGATATCCCTCGAGGGAATCGACCCCTTCGATGACGATGGTGCGGTTGGGTTCCACCAAAATGATGGCGCCCATTTTTTGCAGAATCTGGATCAAGTCCATAATTTCTGGCTCGATCGCAGCGTTGGTGAGTTCTGTCACGCCTTGGGCGCGAACGGCGGTGAGCAGGACCTGCTCGGTTGCTCCGACGCTGGGGTAGGGCAAATCCACTCTTGCCCCAACGAGTCGGGAAGGAGCCCTCAAGCGAATTCCCTCATGGCTCTTATCGATTTCTGCACCAAAAGCGCGCAGCGCATCGAGGTGGAAGTTGATGGGGCGATCCCCAATTCGGCATCCCCCAAGATCGGGAATGAAGGCTTCACCCAGCTGGTGTAACAGCGGCCCGCAAAAAAGAATCGGGATGCGACTCGATCCCGCGTGAGCATCAATTTCTGCGAAATGCGCGCTCTTGGCACCTCGTGGGTCGAGTTCATACTCGCCATCCGAAAGCTCGGTCACCGTGACGGCATGAGCTTCCAAGAGCCCCTTCACCACAGCGACGTCGCGAATATGGGGAACGCCGCGCAAAATGCTGGGTGAATCGCCCAACAGTGCGGCCACCATGGCTTTTGTGACGAGGTTCTTCGCCCCGCGCACTTCCACCTCTCCCACGAGTGGCTTGCCGCCTTCGAAGGTGACGGTTTCTGCCTCTTCCGCGGTGGGAAGAACCACGCTGGTCTGAGCTTCGCCAGCCACCTAGGCAGTCCTCGCCGGAAGGGTGGTGGGGCGCCAGTTGCCGCGCGATTTTTCAAACTCTTCAATCGCGCCCGCTTGTTTCAGGCTCAAATCGATGTCGTCAAGACCTTCCATCAACCGCCACCGCGTGTAATCATCGAGCTCGAAGGGCGCTACCATCTCGCCACAGCGTATTTCTCGGGACTCGATATCGACGGTGATGGCAACACCGGGCTGCGCGTCAATGGCCGCCCAGAGCGCGAGAACGACGTGTTCGGGCACCACTGCTGTCACCAAACCCTGCTTACCCGAGTTCGAGCGAAAAATATCCCCAAATCGGGCCGAGATAACGGCGGTGATGCCAAAGTCCTTTAATGCCCACACCGCATGCTCCCGCGAGGAACCCGTGCCAAAATCAGGACCGGCAACCAGCACGCCACCGGCAGAATAGGGCTCCTGGTTGAGCACGAAGCCCGCGTCTTGGCGCCAGGCATAAAACAGGGCATCGTCATACCCGGTTTTTGTGACCCGCTTCAGGAACTCTGCGGGGATGATTTGATCGGTATCCACGTTGCTGCGCTGCAGCGGGATCCCCGGGCCTTGGAGAATCGTGATCTTGTCCATTAGGCACCGACACTTTCTGCTGAAACATCAGAAGGGCTCGAGAGTGTGCCACGAATTGCGGTGGCCGCAGCAACCATCGGAGACACCAGGTGGGTCCTGCCACCCTTGCCCTGGCGGCCTTCAAAGTTGCGGTTTGAGGTGGAGGCAGCGCGCTCCCCCGGTGCTAATTGGTCGGGGTTCATTCCCAAGCACATGGAACATCCCGCAAATCGCCATTCACCGCCGAAGTCCTCCACGATCTTGTCGATTCCTTCAGCTTCTGCTTCCAAACGCACTCTGGCAGAGCCTGGTACCACCATCACCCGCACCCCTTCTGCTTTGGTGTGACCTTTGATGATGCCGGCAAAAGTGCGCAGGTCATCCAGGCGGGAGTTGGTGCAGGAACCCATGAAAACGGTATCCACCGGAATGTCTTTCATTCGTGTTCCAGGAATCAAATCCATATATTCCAGTGCCCGCTGCGCAGCAGCCTTTTCGTGCTCATCACTCATATCAGCGGGGTTGGGAACCACGCCGTTGAGGGACACGCCCTGGCCGGGGTTGGTGCCCCAGGTCACAAAAGCTTCCAAGTCATTCGCGTCAAGAAAAACCTCGGCATCGAAAACGGCGCCCTCATCGGTGTGGAGTGTTGACCAATACTCCATGGCCTCGTCCCACGCGGCCCCTTCGGGAGCGTGGGGGCGACCATGAACGTAGTCGTAGGTGATCTGGTCGGGGGCAATAATTCCTGCTCTCGCGCCCGCTTCAATCGACATGTTGCACATCGTCATGCGGCCATCCATACCCAAGGCACGAATTGCGCTGCCTCGGTATTCCAAGACATAACCCTGACCGCCACCGGTGCCAATCTTTGCAATGATCGCCAAGATGATGTCCTTCGCGCTCACACCGGGCTTCAGATCACCTTCGACCGTGATGGCCATGGTCTTGAAGGGCTTGAGCGGCAGAGTTTGGGTCGCCAGAACGTGCTCTACTTCGCTGGTTCCAATTCCAAAGGCCATCGCGCCAAAGGCGCCGTGGGTAGAAGTGTGAGAATCCCCACACACCACCGTCATACCCGGCATGGTCAGGCCCAGCTGGGGGCCCACCACGTGGACGATGCCCTGTTCGATATCACCGAGGGAATGCAACCGAACGCCAAACTCTTCACAGTTCTTGCGCAAGGTCTCAATTTGGATGCGCGAGGTGGGCTCGGCGATCGGCTTATCAATATTGATGGTGGGGGTGTTGTGGTCTTCGGTGGCAATCGTCAGATCCGGGCGGCGAACCTGCCTGCCTGCAACGCGAAGCCCGTCAAAAGCTTGGGGGCTGGTGACTTCGTGAACAAGGTGTAGGTCGATATAGACAAGGTCGGGTTCTCCGTTGTCGCCTCGGGCGACGAGGTGGTCATCCCACAGCTTTTGTGCGAGTGTGCGGGGAGCCATAACCTTCACCTCTTCCTCGTTTCGATGCCACAGTGGCGCCCATAATTGTGCTCGCAAGGGCGTGCCCTAGCTTAGCCCAGGGCATATTACTTGCTGTGAGGGGAAGCCTGCCTATTGTCTTGTTGAAGTTTGATCACACTGGCAATAACAGCGATGGCCATCGCTGCAACAATCACGATGAGTGATTCCCAGGTGCCAATATCGGGCGCCCAGAGAATATGTTCCCCACCGTTGAGAAAAGGCAACTCGTTTTCGTGGAGCGCATGGGAGACAAGCTTCAGTCCGATAAAGGTCAGGATGAAGGCAATCCCAAAGTGGAGGTATTCCAGCTTGTCGATCAGGTGCCCCAACAGAAAATAGAGCTGGCGCAACCCCATCAAAGCAAAGACATTAGCGGTGAAGACAATAAAAGGGCTTTCTGTGATGCCATAGATGGCGGGAATGGAATCCACCGCAAAAATGACGTCTGCAGTTCCCAGGGCAATCAACACCACAAGAACAGGAGTGAAAGCTTTTCTGCCCTGGTGCTCGATTCGAAGTTTCAGTCCGTCGTATTCATTCACCACATCAAGGCGCCTGGAGAGAAAAGCGGTGAGCTTGCTTTCTCGCTCCACATCGTCGCTTCGACCACTGAAGACCTGTTGGACACCCACCACAACGAGGAACGCGCCAAAAACATAGAAAATCCAGCTAAAGCTGGCAATTAACGCTGCACCCAGCAGGATGAACGCGCCCCGGAACACAATGGCCAGCAGGATCCCGATCATCAGCACTTGCTGTTGATACTTCCGAGGAACATTGAAGGAGGCCAGAATCAGCACGAACACAAACAAGTTGTCGATAGACAGGCTGTATTCGGTGACCCAACCGGCCAAAAATTCAGCACCGTATTGCGCGCCGGCGAAGACAAACATCAACCACGCAAACCCCAGCGCAAGGGCAACGTAAAAGCCAACCCAAAGCCCAGATTCGCGTGTGGAAGGCTCGTGGGGACGCCACACTGCCAGCATCAAATCGGCTATCAGGATGAGAGAGAGTACGACGAGCGAGCCCACCTCAAACCACAGCGGTACCTGAAACTCCACACATATCCGATCCGGCCGAGCGAAAGCGCCCCTCAACAAACCTTGAGTCTACGAGGAAAAAGGCCCCGTGGGGGCCTTCAAACCTGCTGTGTGGAAAGGGTGACCCCAGCGGGATTCGAACCCGCGTTACCGCCGTGAGAGGGCAGCGTACTAGGCCGCTATACGATGGGGCCCTTCAACCAACACCTGGAAGTATGACACTAATCCTGGTCTTGCGCCAATACGGGGGCATAAACCTTCAGCGCCCCGGGTGTGACAGAAACATCCAGCGGCAAAGGACCCACTGCTTCGCCATCGGCGTATGCGATGACCCCGTCGCACTCGATTTTCACGTTTCGTGCCTGACGGATACTCACCCGCGGATCGCTCACGTGTGTTCCGGCAAAGACCCGCGGATAAATACGCAAAAAAGCCAGCCGGGAGAGTGGTGTGAGGGTGAAAACGTCCAGAAGGCCATCCTGAAGGCTCGCCTGCGGGGTGACTTTCATCCCTCCGCCGAAGCTTCGTGAATTCGCAACCGCCACCAATAGATATCTCCCCGTTTCTTTCACGCCATCAATCTCCAACGTGTAGGAAAGGGGGCGAAGCTTGATCAGCTCAATCAGTAACGCCAAGGTGTACCGGTGTCGACCTTTGGGGAATCGCAGTCGATTAGCCCGCTCGTTCACGATGGCATCAAAGCCAGCGGACAAAACGCAGGCAAACGGGTGCGGAATACCGTCCCCGCCCCGCGCCAACCCGTGGTCAATAACGAGCGGTTCACGCTCTAACGCGTGAATCAGCGCACGCTGCGCGTCATCGAGGTCGAGTGGTATCCCTAGGTGCCTGGCTAAGTCGTTTCCTGTCCCCGAGGGAATAACCCCCAGTGGGATACCTAGGCGAACACAAAAGTCCACTCCCAGGTGGACCATTCCATCGCCACCGACGACAATCAAAGCTGTAATGGATGGCTCGAGAATCTCCTCGAGAATGCGTTTCAAGCCCTCCAAGCTCTCCGCTTGCGCGGGGAGAACATCAAACCCCGCGCCTCGAAGCCCATCGATCACCTGCCCGCCAACGGAGGCGTTCTTCCCAAAAGAAGCACTCGGATTTATCGCAACGACAAGTCTGGTGTTACCGGCACCCATATGGATCGCCCCTTGGTGAGAAACCGTGAGCAACAAAGCGTCGCCTCCCACACTCTAGAGAATGCATACCCAACGCGCGACATCAGAGCACTCGAGCTGTCGCGCGGGCGAACAACGGGGTCAACGAGCGGGCGTCACAAAGAAGCGCGAAATTTGCTGGGGTGCCTGGACTCGAACCAAGAACAACTGAACCAGAATCAGCCGTGTTGCCAATTACACCACACCCCACCGCTTAGAACGCAAGGCCTAAGGGGACGCCACTACCTTAGCGCACGGCTAGAGCGAAGCGCGAAGCTGCTCCAATCGGGCAATGCTGGATTCACGACCGAGAACCTCGAGTGATTCAAAGAGCGGCGGGCTCACCCGGCGACCAGAAATTGCCACCCGAAGTGGCCCAAATGCGTGGCGAGGCAAAATACCCAAATTCTCAACCAGGGTTTCCCGAAGAGTATTTTCCAAGGACTCGATCCGCCAGTTCTCCAGAGCGCTCAGAGCCTCGAGGGTGGCATCCAGCACGGCAGCGGCAGAATCCTGCAAAGTGGCAGCGGCGTCCTCTGCGATAACAAGGTCGCTATCGGGGGTAAACATAAACGCCACCATTGGGGCCACCTCGCCCAGAAGCCCGACCCGCTGGTGGACGTGGGGGAGAATGTCGCGGAGTATCTCCTGCTCGCGGGCGGTGGGGGTTTCCCCGACCAGCCCTGCCTCGCGGAGATAGGGAAAGCACCGATCCAAAAATGCTTCCGGAGAGAGCAACCGAATATGGTCTCCGTTGATGGATTCAGCCTTTTTGAGGTCAAAACGGGCGGGGTTGGGGTTCACGGTGGCAATGTCAAAAGCCGCCACCATTTCTTCGATGCTGAACACGTCTCGATCCGGCGCCAAGGACCATCCCAACAGCGACAGGTAGTTGAGCAAACCCTCTTTAATAAATCCCCGGTCTCGATGGTGGAAAAGGTTTGATTCAGGATCCCGCTTCGAGAGCTTTTTATTGCCCTCCCCCATCACGAAGGGAAGGTGACCAAAGCGAGGAATATGACTGGCAACCCCGATATCGACCAGCGCCGTATACAGGGCAATCTGACGAGGCGTAGAGGAGAGAAGGTCTTCCCCGCGCAACACGTGGGTGATGCCCATCAGGGCATCATCGACGGGGTTCACAAAGGTGTACAAAGGCTTTCCACCTGCCCGGATGAGAACAAAATCAGTGGTCGAGGTAGCGGGAAAGACTACTTCGCCGCGGACCAGGTCCTCAAAACCACGATCGAGCTCTGGCACGCGCAGACGAAGCGCCGGTTCGCGACCGGCATCGCGGAAGGCTTGGCGCTGGGCATCTGTGAGGTCGCGTTCGTGGTTGTCATACCCCTGTTTAGGGTCGCGCCCCAATGCCTCATTGCGGGCAATCATTTCCTCATTCGTGACGAAGCTTTCATACAGGTGGCCGGCCTCGAGCAGCTTTGCAATGACCTCTCGGTAAAGATCTGTGCGCTCCGACTGACGATAAGGGGCGTGGGGTCCACCGATTTCGGGGCCTTCGTCCCAGTCCAGTCCCAACCACCGCAAAGCTTCGAGAAGCTGGTGATAACTTTCTTCGCTGTCGCGCTCGGCATCTGTATCTTCGATGCGGAAGACGAAAGTGCCGCCATGGTGGCGGGCAAAAGCCCAATTGAACAAAGCGGTGCGAATCAATCCCACATGGGGGGTGCCGGTGGGTGAAGGGCAAAAACGAACTCGGACATCGTTGCCGGTGGCCTTTGTGGTCAAATCTGTCATGGCGTGTCCTGTTCCGAAGAGATTAGATGTCGTAGGTGACGTAGCTACCAGTACCCGGGCGGGGTGGGGTGTGCTGGGAGGAGGTAACAAACACTCGGACCAATACCGCCACCACCAAAGCCAGTGCGGCGAAAGACAACCCGCTGTATCCCAGCAACGCCAGGGCAACACCGGCGAGTGCCCCCCCGGCAGCACCGGAGCCGCTCATCAACAAGTCAGACACCCCCTGGCGGGAGGCCCTGTTATCGATGGATGTCGATTCGGTCAACAACGTTGATCCCGCCACCGTGGACGCACTCCAACCGAGGCCCAACAACACCAACCCGATCACCACGGCTATTTCGTTTTCTGACCCAAAACCCGTGAACGCCAGGCTCAGCGCCAAAATGGCCTGGCCCAACAGGATGGTTTGAATGCGTCCGAACTTATCGGCGATCATTCCAAAAACCGGAGAAAGCGCATACATCCCCGCGATGTGAAGCGAAATTGTGAAGCCCACGATGGCTAACGATGCCCCATGATTGACCAGGTGAACCGGGGTCATCGCCATCACCGACACCATGGTGGCGTGACTCAGTGCCGTGGCGGTGATCGCTGTTTTTGCCATGACGGGGTTGTCAACAACCTGTGCGACTGCCCCCACACCAGCCTTGAGCTCACCGCTGGCGAGCTCTCCAGCAAGCTTCAGAGGGTCGGGTTTCAAGGCGACGAGATAGACCACTGCGGCTAAAAGTTGGGCGATAAGGCTAAAAAGGAAAGGCCCCGCCAGTTCGGGCAACCCGAGAAATCCACCGAGTGCTTCGCCGGGGACCAAAAGATTGGGCCCCGATACTGCACCCACCGTTGTCGCCCACACCACTATCGAGAGGTCTCTGCCCCGGGTTTCCGCTGCAGCTAAATCCGTGGCGGCAAACCGGGATTGTAAGTTAACGGCGGTTGCGACCCCGATGAGCATCAACCCCATCAACAGCAAAGGAAACCAGGCAAGAATAACCGCGGTGATGGTGACCACCGCACCGAAGGTTGCGATCAGGGCTCCCGTAGCCAGCGACACCCGGCGTCCATAACGTGCGGCAAGTCGGGCTAGGGGAATTGCTGCCAATGCTGCACCCAGGGTTGCCACGCTCGCTGCCATGCCCGACCAGGCGTCTGAGCCCGAGAGCCTGCCGGCAAGAATTGCCCCCATTGACAGTGTCGCCCCCATGCCAAGCCCCGCCATGATTTGGCCGAGCACGAGAACATTGCGGACCCTTCTCTGAAGGGCTGGGACGTTGATGGCGCTAGTCGGTTCGGTCATCACGGTTTCTTGCCGGGTTGGAGAGCGTGCCCAACCCTTCGATCGTGATGTCGATGGTTTGGCCATCGACAAAACCGCCCAGACCAGAGGGTGTTCCCGTACAAATCACGTCGCCAGGTAACAATGTCCATACGTCGGAACAAAATTCGATGATTTCAGGAATGGAATAAATCAAATCTTTAGTGCTGCCTTTGCGGCGGAGTTCGCCATCAACAAACGTCTCAATCTGAGCGTCAAAAGGATCAAACTCGGTATCGATAAAGGGCCCGAGCGGACAGAAGGTGTCATAGCCTTTGGCCCTCGCCCACTGGCCATCAGCAAACATTACATCTCTGGCGGACACGTCGTTGGCGATGGTGAAACCAAAGACAACATCTTTCCAGTCCTCGGCTTTAACCCGCTTGGCTACCGAACCGATAACAATGGCCAGCTCACCCTCGTGGACAATACGACCCTCCACGGGCGGGATGATGATGGCGTCACCCGGTCCGACCACCGCGGTGTTGGGTTTCAAGAAAATCAGGGGATTGTTGGGCCCTTCGTGGCCCATTTCCTTTTTGTGTTCCGCGTAGTTCATGCCCACGCAAATCACTTTGGAGCGCGGAATTACCGGGGCGAGAAGCTTGGCCTTGTCCAGGGGGACGCGCTTTTCTGTGGGATTTATTCCGTGATACAGCGGGTCTCCGGCTAAAACAACGAGGTCATCGCCATCCACAACCCCGTAAAGGGGCTCGCCATCGCCCAGGGTGAAACGTGCGACCTTCATGCCCTCAGCGTACCTATCGACTACCCCGCTGAAGCGTCTTGACGCTTCAGACGAGAAGCCATCCGACCGCGCGCGGTCTGATCTAATTCCACCTTGCGAATGCGAACAACCTCGGGGGTTACCTCAACACATTCGTCTTCTCGGGCGAACTCGAGACACTCTTCGAGGGAAAGATCTCTGGGGGGCGTGAGACGCTCAAGTTCTTCTGCAGTCGAAGAGCGAATGTTGTTGAGCTTCTTTTCCTTGGTGATGTTGACATCCATGTCATCGGCGCGAGAGTTTTCTCCCACCACCATGCCCTCATAGACAGCATCACCGGGCTTCACAAAAAAGTTCATCCGTTCTTGGAGCGTCATCATCGCGTTTGTGGTGACAGCGCCGGTGCGGTCGGACACGATAGATCCGGTGTTTCGCGCCACGATCGAGCCCGCCCACTTTTCCATTCCCGCAGAGATGGCATTGGCAATTCCCTGACCCCTGGTCAGGGTGAGGAAATCGGTGCGGAAACCAATAAGGCCTCGAGAAGGAATAGTGAATTCCATGCGGACCCATCCGGTGCCGTGGTTAGACATGGTGTCCATGCGGCCTCTGCGCGAGGCCAACAACTGGGTAATTCCACCGACGAATTCTTCCGGAGCGTCAATCGTCAAGGATTCAAACGGTTCGTGCAGCGAGCCATCAATGGTCTGGGTAACCACCTGTGGCTTACCCACATTGAGCTCAAATCCTTCGCGGCGCATGTTCTCCACCAGGATTGCCAGCGCCAATTCGCCTCGGCCTTGCACTTCCCAGGCATCGGGACGCTCGGTGTCGACAACTTTCAGGGAAACGTTTCCGATGAGCTCACGGTCGAGGCGGTCCTTGACCATCCGCGCGGTGAGCTTATGGCCTTTGACGGTTCCGGCAAGCGGGGAGGTGTTGGTCCCAATCGTCATCGAGATAGCGGGCAAGTCAACCGTGATGGCTGGCAGGGGGCGAACGTCATCCGGGTCAGCGATGGTTTCACCGATGGTGATGTTTTCTATTCCCGCCACGGCAACAATGTCACCGGCAGAAGCGCTGGTCGCGGGCACTCGCTCGAGAGCTTCGGTGCGCAGCAGTTCGGTGATCCGCACGTTGGACACGGTGCCATCGTGGCGGACCCAGGCAACGGTTTGGCCCTTCGTGATGGTCCCTTGGAAAATACGAAGCAGTGCGATACGTCCGAGGAAGGGGGAAGCGTCCAAATTGGTGACGTGCGCTTGCAGAGGGTGGGCATCGTCATAGACCGGTGCGGGAATATGATCCATAATCGCGCCAAAAAGCGGCTCAAGATCGAGGTTGTCCGGCAGGGTTCCATCCGCTGGTTTGTTCTTGCTGGCAGCGCCTTCCCGGCCCGAGGCGTAGACGATGGGCAAGTCGAGCAAAGAATCAATGTCGACGTCGGGAACTTCGTCTGCCAAGTCACTGGCAAGACCCAAGAGTAGGTCTTGAGTTTCATGAACGACGGCGTCGATGCGAGAGTCAGGACGGTCTGTTTTGTTGACGAGCAAAATTACCGGCAGTTTTGCCGCCAGCGCTTTTCGCAACACAAATCGTGTCTGAGGCAGAGGGCCTTCGCTGGCATCCACCAACAGCACAACACCGTCGACCATACTCAAGCCTCGCTCAACCTCGCCACCGAAATCGGCGTGGCCGGGGGTGTCAATCACGTTGATGGTGATGGGGCTGCCGCCTGCGTGAACACCGCTGTAAGAGACGGAGGTGTTCTTGGCAAGAATCGTGATGCCTTTTTCTTTTTCCAGATCGCCCGAGTCCATCGCGCGTTCGGTCACGGGGCCATGATCGGAGAACGCTCCGGTTTGACGCAACATGGCGTCAACAAGAGTCGTCTTTCCGTGGTCAACGTGGGCAACAATGGCGACGTTACGAACGTCATTACGAGTGGCAAGAGCCATGAGAAATCCTTTTCGGGGCGGGGTAGTGCAGAAACTACTTCACCGAAGCCCTGCCTCCCTATCTTACCGGTCATCCAGCCCAGAGAACTAGCATGGGGGTATGAGTCACCCACGGAATCTGGACCGACACGTGTTGGTCTATGACGGAGATTGCGCTTTTTGCACGCTCTGGGTGAACCGCCTGAAGGGCTGGCTTCCCGTTTTCCCCGCAATTCAGACCTCTCAGAGCCTCGCCCTCGAGGATTATGCGCTCAGTCAAGACGACGTGGATAGGTATGCCTGGTACATCACCCCCACCCACCAATACGCCGGCCACCTTGCCGCCAGCGCGCTTTTTCGCATTCAACCCCGCTTTGTTCTCCGGCTGTGCGGGATGCTCTTAGCCCTCCCGCCTTTTTCGTGGGTGGCCTCTGGCATCTATGCGTTCACCGCCCGGTTTCGCCACAAACTTCCCGGTGGAACACCCACCTGCGACCCCGCCACGAATCCCCGCTAAGCAATGAGCAGGGGCCGCCTGGGCGTCGAAATTGCCCTGGTGTTGGGGCTGAGTGTGGGGATGAGTGCGCTGTATTCCCTGGTGGGCATCATCGTTCGGGTCACACGAGACACCCCGCTCTCGGAACAAACGGCGACCATCAATACCTCTGCGAGCACCCTGGAGTGGGTCGATTTCACCTACCAGTCACTCGGTATCATTTCTAGCCTTGTCCCGGTGGCGCTCGTGATGTTCCTGCTCTGGTCACCCCACAAGCCTCGATGGAGTGCTCTGGGTCTGGACTCCGCCAGACCTCTCCGAGATGGCATCTCGGGGTTTGGGCTTGCGGCACTGATCGGAATTCCAGGCCTCGGTGTCTACCTGCTGGGCCGCGAACTAGACCTCACCGTCACGGTGGTGCCCACGGCACTCACTACCTACTGGTGGACTATTCCCCTGCTGCTCGTTCTTGCCCTTCGCGCCGGCCTTGTGGAGGAAGTCATCGCTGTGGGCTACCTGTTTGCCCGGCTGAGGCAGCTGGGCATGCCGCTGTGGGGGGTCATACTCGCCCAGGCTCTCCTGCGCGGCACCTATCACCTCTATCAGGGCTTTGGAGCGTTCATCGGAAACGTGATCATGGGCCTGATTTTTGGCTGGATCTATTCCCGGACCCACCGCCTTGCTCCGCTCATCATCGGGCACTCCCTCATCGATGCCGTCGCATTTGTGGGTTACCCCATAGCTCTCAGCTACTACCCGGAAATTCTCGGGTAGGTAAGTTAGCGTCTTCACTCATGAGCACACCCGAGATTGGCGCCCTGGCGCCCGACTTCACTCTTCCAGGAATCACGATGCTCAATGGGGAGCCCCAAAAATCCCACTTCACGCTGTCTGAGCGCCGCGGCCACAAAGTAGTGCTCGCTTTTTACCCGGCCGATAACTCTCCCGGTTGCACCGCCCAACTGTGTAGCTACCAGGACGAGATGGATTCCTTCAAGGAGCTCGGTGCCGAAGTCTGGGGTATTTCCCGGCAAGCTGCCGGAAGCCACGAAAAGTTCGCCCGCTCCAAGCGTCTGGGATTCCCGCTGCTCTCGGATGAAAAGGGCGACGTTGTCGCTGCCTACGGCGTAGGCCTGATGGGGATTGGCATTAGACGCAGCATCTTCATCATCGACGAAAAAGGCCACCTCGCCTGGAAGCACGTCTCTCTGGTCGGGGCCACCTTCCAAAGTGCTGCAACGCTCAAGCGCGAACTCGCCAGCGTTTAGGCAAACGCCTCTATCGGCGGGCACGCACACACCAGGTTACGGTCCCCAAACGCCTGGTCAACGCGGCGAACCGGTGGCCAGTATTTGTTCGCAACCGCTGGAGCGGCAGCGAGGGATGTGCCCTCCACCACGCCGCCCCGGCGGCGCAGTTCGGCCGGATAGCAGGCAAGCTCTCTGGAGTAGGGGTGATCCCACACGCTCGAGGTCACGGCAGCTGCCGTGTGGGGAGCATTGACAAGCGGGTTGTCATCGCTTGGCCACACTCCAGCCTTCAGCTGTGCTGCTTCTTCACGAATCGCAATCATCGCGTCGATGAAGCGCTCTAACTCACCGAGATCTTCGCTCTCGGTGGGCTCGATCATCAGCGTCCCGGCCACCGGGAAGGACATCGTGGGGGCGTGGAAGCCATAGTCCACGAGGCGCTTGGCGACATCATCCACGGTGACCCCGGTGTCCTGGGTCAAAGGTCGGATGTCAATAACCGCTTCGTGAGCCACTAAACCGTTATCCCCGGTGTAGAGCACGTCGTAGTGTCCCTTTAGGGCGTGGGCCACATAGTTTGCTGCTAACACTGCGGCAGCGGTCGCATCGGCAAGACCCTGGGGGCCCATCATCCGAACATAAGCCCAGGGAATGGGCAAGATGCTGGCACTTCCATAGGGTGCGCCAGACACGGGAACACCACCATGAATCACCGAACCGGCTTCACCGGTGACGGAATCAAAGGGTGGGTGCTGATCCATCTGAGCCAGTGGGTGGCCAGGTAGGAAAGGGGCCAGGTGGGCTTTCGCTCCGACAGGTCCCACGCCGGGTCCACCGCCACCGTGGGGAATACAGAACGTCTTGTGAAGGTTGAGGTGTGAAACATCTCCGCCGATATCGCCGTAGCGAGAAAAGCCCACCAGTGCGTTCAGGTTTGCACCATCGATGTAGACCTGGCCACCGGCTTCGTGAACAGCATCGGTGATGTCTTTGATTCCCGCTTCATAGACGCCATGGGTAGAGGGATAGGTCACCATCAACGCGGCAAGAACATCGCGGTGTTCAGAAATCTTCGCGGTGACATCATCGATGTCGACGTCTCCTCGGTCGTTACACGCCACGACGACCACTTTCATTCCCGCCAACACAGCGCTCGCGGCATTGGTGCCGTGGGCGCTAGCAGGAATCAAACACACGTTGCGGTGATCATCACCGCGGGAGCGGTGATATCCCCGAATGGCTAAGAGCCCGGCGTATTCGCCCTGGCTACCGGCGTTGGGCTGGAGAGAGATTGAGTCGTAACCGGTGAGCTCAGAAAGCCACTGCTCGAGGTGGGAAATCATGACCAAATAACCCTGGGTGTCCTCCACCGGAGCGAAGGGATGGAGGCCTGAAAACTCTGGCCAGCTCACCGCTTCCATTTCGGTGGCGGCGTTGAGTTTCATGGTGCAACTTCCCAGCGGAATCATCCCCCGATCCAGCGCGTAATCCTTATCTGCCAGCGACTTCAGATAGCGCATCAAAGACGTCTCCGAGTGGTGGGAATGGAACACGGGGTGCTCTAAGAAGCTACTGGAGCGCTCCATCCCCTCCCCCACATCAACGGAACCGTCGTGACCGAGGTAGTCGGGAAGTTCAAAAATGGAGGCAAGCTTTTGTTCAAGCTCCCCGGCCATCACACCGGTGTTGACACCGGTGGTGGTTTCATCCATCGACAGCGTGAGGTGATCTCTATCCACGAGGTGGAGCAGAACTCCCTCCGCAGCCGCCTTCGCCACCAGCGCCTTGGCAGCCCCGGGAACGCGCAAGAGAATCGTGTCGAAGAAGTTTTCGTTCACCACTTCGTACCCTGCCCGGCGAAGAGCCTCGGCAAGCCCTGCCGTCTTGGCAGCAACGGAGCGGGCGATAGCGGTGAGACCATCGGGGCCGTGATAGACAGCAAACATTCCCGCCATCACAGCGAGAAGGACCTGGGCGGTGCAAATGTTGCTCGTGGCTTTGTCTCGCCTGATGTGTTGTTCCCGGGTTTGCAGAGTCAAGCGGTAGGCGGGGTTGCCATCGGCGTCTTTGGAGACGCCGATGAGGCGGCCCGGCATTTGGCGCTCCAGCCCTTCGCGAACCGCGAGATAGCCTGCGTGGGGTCCACCAAAGCCCAAAGGAATTCCAAAGCGTTGCGATGTCCCCACAGCAATATCGGCGCCCATTTCACCCGGAGGGACAATCAGCGTCATGGCCAACAAATCCGCGGCCACAATGGCCAGTGCCTGATGGGAGTGAAGTCCCTCAATGGCGGGGCGAGGATTCACAATGCGTCCCGAGGCGCTGGGGTATTGGATAAACCCACCAAAGCACTCGGGGAGGGTGCCCTGAAAATCAGTTTCCACGATTTCGATTCCCAGTGGTTCCGCACGACCTCGCACGATCGCTTTGGTCTGCTCTAGTGCGTCCTGATCCATCAGGAACACCGAGCTTTCTTGCTTCGAGGCGCGTCGGGCCAACAGCATCGCCTCGGCCACAGCGGTTGATTCATCCAGCATGGAGGCATTCGCGATGGCCATCCCCGTAAGGTCAGCGACCATGGTTTGGAAATTCAGCAGCGCCTCGAGCCGGCCTTGAGAAATCTCTGGCTGGTAGGGGGTGTAAGCGGTGTACCAGCTGGGGTTTTCCAGCACATTGCGCTTGATGACAGAGGGGGTGTGGGTGCCGTAGTAGCCCTGGCCTATGAGAGAACGGCGAATCGTATTCGCATCGGCAAGCGCGCGGAGCTCAGCCAGGGCTTCTGCTTCGCTGGCGGCTGCAGGAATAGCTGAGCGGACAATTTCTGCCATGCGCAAATGCCCTGGCACCGCAGCGTCCATCAGAGCGGGAAGCGAGTCATACCCGAGGGCACTCAACATTAAAGACTGGGCAGACGCATCTGTCCCGATGTGGCGATTGGCGAAACCGGTCATGGTCCTAGTCTCCGATCAATGCCTGGTAAGCCGCTGCGTCCATGCCCTCGGGCGCAGTGGTGAAGCGAACTTTGATGAGCCATCCTGCGCCATAGGGGTCAGAGTTGACGGTGTCGGGCGCATCGACTACCGAATCGTTGGCTTCGATCACTTCACCCGCCACCGGTGCAAAGATCTCTCCAACCGACTTGGTGGATTCCACTTCCCCCACGATTGTCCCGACGCTGACGGTATCGCCCAGGGTGGGTAGGGCGACAAAGACCACATCGCCGAGCGCGTCCGCTGCGTACTGGGTGATACCCACGGTCGCAACATCACCTTCGAGAGAGATCCACTCGTGGTCTTTGGTGTAGAGCAGGTTGTTGGGGACACTCACGATGACGCCTTCTTTCGCTGATAGAACGGGAGTTCGTGCACGGTAACGCCGAGGTGTGACCCCCGGACATCGACGGTGAGGGAAGAGGTGGCTGCGGCGTACTCGGGGTCCACAAACGCCATCGCAATCGGGTAGCCCAGGGTGGGCGAGAGCGCACCGGAGGTGACCTCGCCGATGACATCTCCCGCACCATTGAGCACGGCGTAGCCGGCGCGAGGAGCTCTTTTGCCCTCTGCCACCAAACCCACCAGGACCCTTTTGCCCTCGGATCCTGGCGCGAGCGCTTCTTTGCCGACAAAGCGTTCCTTCTCGGCAACCACCACGCGCCCAAGGCCCGCTTGGACCGGGGCAATATCAAGACCTAGTTCGTGACCATACAGCGGCATTCCCGCTTCTAAGCGCAACGTGTCACGGCAGGCCAAACCGCACAAGATCATGCCGTGATCCGCACCGGTTGTTTCGAGTTCGTCCCAGAGTGCTTGTGCTCCGGGGCTCGGAACAAAAATTTCATACCCGTCTTCGCCGGTGTATCCGGTCCGAGCAATCCAGACGGTCCCAGTGTGGAATGTGCCAGGCGTAATGCGGTAATACTTCAACTCATCGAGGGCCAAGGGAATATCGATTCCCGATTTTTCCACGATGGTTTTTGCCTCGGGGCCTTGGACCGCGATCAGTGCCCAATGGTCACTGGCATCGGTCACCACACAGTCAAAACCGGTGACTCTGTCTTTTAAGGCGTCCACGGCGGGTTGGCGGTTGGCGGCATTGGCAACGATGAGGAACTCTGTTTCGCCCAGGCGATACACGATCAGGTCATCAACCACGCCACCGGACTCGGTCAGTAAGAGCGAATACTTGGCTTGGTGGTGCGCGAGCGCGGAGAGGCGGTTACTGAGGGCGTAGTCAAGGAAAGCGGCGGCGTCGGGGCCTTGGATGGCAATTTCTGCCATGTGGGAGAGGTCAAACATTCCCGCTGTGGTCCGCACGGCTTTGTGCTCCACCAAATCCGAGTCATAGCGCAGGGGCATGTCGAAACCTGCAAAATCGGTGAACGAGGCTCCCGCACGTTCGTGTGCTGCGTGAAGCGGGGTCTGTTGGCTCACGGGTCTCCTGGAGTCGAAAAAAGGCATGCCTTTGCTGACTCCCCCTCTGTCATAAGCCTGAGAGTTTCACGCACACTGTGCGCTTTCACCGTCGGCGGGAAAGGTTCTTCCACTTTTCAGAGTGGCCAAGCTATGCGGTACGGGGGACCTGAGAGATTGGCGGGGAAGCTTGCTCCTTCGGTGACACCATTCTTCGGTGTCTCTCCCGCATAGCGTGAAGCCCAATGTGCAGTTAGTGGGGAAAGTTTAGCAACCCGGTGCCTGGCACACAGCTGCGACACCTCCAGTCAGGGATGAAGGTTAGCGACTTCGACGAGAGCTTCGTTGTGTCGCAAGAAACCAGGCACGGCCGGTGAATCAAAGCGGCCATAAAACACCTCACCTGAGACCTTAATTCCCTGTGTTGCTAAACCTTCAAGAAGCAGCTGGGTTTTCTCCATCACCCGATCTTTGCGCCAGGATCCGCTAAAGCGAAGGGCTGCCACCTCCCGGGGTGCTACCTGGCCAACACTGACTTGTCCATTAACGGGAAGCGGCGCTGTGCGGGGATCCGTGCCTTCTGGCAAAACAAAACTTATGGTGTGGGAGTTGGCGTGGGGGGCTTGAACCACAGGCGAGGTCATCGCCATTTTTTGGCCGGTGGCGTTGGCGCCGGAAATGTAACTCACAAGGGGACCAAAGGCAATGCTCCCCGCCGATTCAAAGTCAGCACTCACTTCTACGGAGATCACCGTGTGGGCGGGGTAGTGCCGCAACTCGATCCCACCGGCCAGGGTGGAAAGAACTTCAAAGGGTTGCGCTTTGGTCATAAACGGAGCCTCTCTCTGACTTCTCAGTCTGGGGCGTGGAGCCAAGATTCACCTGATGAAAGCCGCCAAACCGCTAGCGCAGTGGTCCAAACTTTAGCCAGAGAGAGGACTAGCTCCCGGAATCGCGCTCCATTTTGAACGTTTCCAACGCCTCGCTGACCGTGAGGCGAATCTTCTCGATCAATACCCTCGGGTCATCAAGGCTCAACAGGTCTTGATGATCCAGGGTTCCCAGAGGCGAAATTCCTGCCAACTGCCATGCTTTTTCTACCGGGTCTTCGGCCAACTCAATATCGGTGGGCCAGGGCAGAGATAAATCGAGCTCTCGAAGGTATCCGAGTGTTTCCCGGACGACCTGCTCCGTAATTACCAATTCTTCACCGGGCACATCACCCGCGTCAAAGATGTCGAGGAATTCCACCTCGGCCTGCGGGTAGGCATCTTCCTCTAGCCACCGTGTGACGCGGAATCGTCGCCCGCCACGCGCCATCACCTGGAGTGGGCCATCGGGCGCTTCGATTTGAAGCACCTGCGCGGTGGTGCCAATATCGAAGCGCTTGTCTCCTCCGCCCACTTCTGACCCACGTTCGATCAACACCACACCAAATTCGGAGGGCTCGTCCTCAAGAATTGCCCCCATCAGTTTGAGATAGCGCTCTTCGAAGACCCGCAACGCCAGGGGCATCGCGGGGAAGAGAACAGAACCCAGGGGAAACATCGGCAGGAGCGTCATGACCTAAGGCAACCACCGCCAAGGAATCGACACAAGTTGATGGGTGTTATTCACGGCAGGCGCTCAGGAACTAAAGCGGAACTCCACCACGTCGCCATCGCGCATGACGTACTCTTTGCCCTCAATGCGCGCTTTCCCACCAGAGCGCGCTTCCGCAAGGGATCCGGCTGCAACCAGGTCATCAAAGCCGGTTACTTCCGCTTTGATGAATCCCTTTTCAAAGTCGGTGTGGATCACACCGGCAGCCTGGGGTGCTTTCCAGCCCCGGTGAATCGTCCAGGCACGGGCTTCTTTGGGGCCTGCGGTCAAATAGGTCTGCAAACCGAGGGTGTCAAAACCAATCCTTGCCAACTGATCGAGGCCGCTTTCGTCTTGCCCCATGGAGGCCAGCAGCTCCGCTGCTTCTTCGGCGTCTAAGTCGATGAGTTCGCTTTCCACCTTGGCGTCTAAGAACACAGCCTTTGCCGGTGAAACGAGTGCGGCGAGTTCCTGGCAACGCGCAGGGTTTCCCAGGGTGTTTTCATCGACATTGAAGACATAGAGAAAAGGCTTCGCGGTGAGAAGGCCAAGTTCCCGAAGAGGTGCGGAATCAAACCCTGCTTGGAACAGTGTGGTCCCGCCATCAAGAATCCCTTTGGCTTCCACGGCAGAGGCCAGCACCGCTGGCTCCATCTTTTTGCCCTTGACCTCTTTTTCGTAGCGAAGAATCGCTTTGTCAAGCGTCTGGAGATCGGCCAGCATCAGTTCGGTATTGATCGTTTCCATATCGGCAGCGGGATCGACCGCCCCCTCCACATGAATGACGTCGGGGTCATCAAAGACCCTCACGACCTGGGCGATAGCTTCTGCTTCGCGGATGTTGGAGAGGAACTGGTTTCCCAAGCCTTCCCCCTCGCTCGCGCCACGAACGATGCCTGCGATATCCACAAAGGACACGGCAGCGGGAATGATTTTCTCGCTGCCAAAAATGCCAGCGAGCACACTGAGGCGCTCATCCGGGAGATTGACCACGCCAATATTGGGTTCGATGGTGGCGAAGGGATAGTTCGCCGCCAGAACAGTGTTCTTCGTGAGTGCGTTAAAGAGAGTGGACTTTCCCACGTTGGGGAGACCGACGATTCCAATGGTGAGTGCCACGGTTAGCGAGCCTACTGCACCTCTTTGGCCCCTCCGCTCCGCTAGCTGGTGGCGTCGCGAAGTCCTGGGATGTCGAGCTCTAGCAATCGCCGATCTGCAGTTTCAAAAAACAGCGAATGGGCAAGCGCTTGCGAGACCAGAAGCCTGTCGAAGGGGTCGTGTCTCTCGAGGCCTGGAAATCGCGATATTCCCAGCGCACTTTCGCCATCCAGTGGCAAGGAGCGAAAACCACACTCTTCCAGCTGGGGCAGGAGATTCGAGATCGCCGGGAGCTTTCCTTGCTCCACCTTGAGAGCAATTTCTGCCAGGGACACGGGCGAAAAGTAGACCGGGGTAGCAGCTTCCAGCACTGCCACCACCCTGGTGCCCAGGCGTGCACTTCCCCCAAGGGCCCACAGCAAGACATGGGTGTCGAGTAAGACTCCTTTGGGTGGTCTCACAGATCCCACAACCGGGCAATCGCTGCGTCCGTTTCGGCCCATTCTTCTTCGCTGAGGTCGGGAATAAGACCCGCCAGGGCGCCAAAACGCTGCGGGTGTGCCGGACCGTCGAAGGGAATTAGCTTGGCAACAGGCTTTCCCGCGCGCGCAATAATGATGTCATCGCCTTCGCGGGCTTGCGCCACCAAGTGGGAGAGCTTCGTTTTGGCATCGTGCATATTCACTACGTGGGTCACGGGCATACTTTATCCTAACCAGATTAGCCAAGTTATTAGTTATCCACACAACGCCCCGCCCCTATCCCACTCGCGCTCGACATCGCCGAGAAGTCAGTGGTGACTGGCAGACTTGTGGACATGGATCAAACATTCCTCACCCTGATCATCGGCATCCTTCTGGCTTTGGGCCTGGGCTTCCTTCTCGGTTGGGTTCTGCGCGGCAGATCATCACCTGCCGGCTCGGGGGATGAATCCCTTGTGCTTCGCACTCAACTGGAAATGGTGCAGGGCCAGGTGGAATCCATGAAGGCTGACCAGGACACCGAAAACAAGATCCTGCTGGCCCTAAACCCTGTGGCCGCGAAGCTCAACGACATGCAAAAAACTGTTGCCGATTTAGAAAAACAACGCAGCGACCAGCACGGCCAAATTTCTGAACAGTTGCGATCCGCCCTGCAAAGCGATGAATTACTGCGCAGTACCACCGAAGGGCTGGCCTCAGCGCTTCGGTCCAACAGCATGCGTGGCAAATGGGGCGAAGTTCAACTGCGCCGCGTCGTCGAAGCGGCAGGCCTGATTGAGCGCGTTGATTTTGACCTGCAATCTTCGATCTCCTCGGATGCAGGACTGGGCAAGCCCGACATGGTGGTTCACCTTCCCGGTGGGAAAAACATCGCGGTTGACGCGAAGGTTCCTTTTACCGCGTATATGGAAGCAAGCTCCATCCCCATGACCGCCACCGGCGAAGAAGGCGCGAGGCGCGAGCGCCTCTTGAAGGAACACGTTGCCGCCGTGCGCGCCCACATCGATGCGTTGGGGAAAAAGTCTTACTGGGATGGCCTTGAAGCATCACCCGAATTGGTGATCTGCTTCATCCCCAGTGAAGCCCTCGTTTCTAGTGCGCTCGAAGCAGACCCGGGGTTGATGGACCACGCTTTTTCCAAGAAAGTTGCTCTGGCTTCGCCGGTGACCCTGTGGTCGGTATTGAAAACTGTCGCGTTCTCGTGGCGACAAGATGTCGTCACCGAGGATGCTCAAAAAATCTTCACCACCGGCACCGAACTCCTTCAGCGCTTAGGCGCGATGGCTGGACATATTGAAACTCTGGGCCGATCCCTCACCAGCAGCGTGAAGCACTACAACTCTTTTGTGGGCTCGCTGGAAACCCGCGTGTTCCCCAGTGCCAGAAAGCTCAACGAATTGGGGACCGGTGCCGACCTAGGTCATGCCCTGGAAACAGTGGAGGAGCTGCCGAGAGAGATTTCAGCACCGGAGCTCACCGAAGATGAATCGGCGAAGGGCTAAACGTCCAGCCACTTACTTGCTTGGTGATCTGCGGAAACGCGCCTCAGGGTTCCTGAACGCGCGCGTAAGACAATGCTTTCGGTGGAAATGATGTTTCCCGATCGCCTCACCCCTTTGGCCAGTTCGCCATCGGTCACGCCGGTGGCGACAAAAAAGGTGTTATCGCTGGCGACCAAATCGTTCAACCCATAGGTGTGATCAAAGAGCAACCCCGCATCGAGGCCTCGCTGGCGTTCCTCGTCATCCATCGGATGAAGAACGCCCTGCATAAAACCACCGAGTGCCTTAATCGCACACGCCGTTGCAACGCCTTCGGGGCTTCCGCCAATGCCAACACAGATATCAATCCGGGTGTCATGACGAGCGGCATTGATGCCGCTGGCGACATCACCATCAAGAATCAAGCGGGTTCCCGCACCGGCTTCGCGGATTTCTTGGATCAGCAGCTCGTGACGGGGCCGGTCCAAGACGGCAACCCTGATTTCTTCCACAGGCTTGCCTTTGGCTTTGGCGAGGGCGCGGATATTTTCCCCAATCGGTCGGTGGATATCCACCACCCCGATTCCTTCTTCTGAGGTCACGAGCTTATTCATGTAGTACACACTGGAGGCATCGAGCATGCTGCCTCGGTCCGCTACCGCAATCATCGAAATGGCGTGAGACCGCCCGGCAGCCGTCAAAGAGGTTCCATCAATGGGGTCCACGGCGATATCGCACTGCGGTCCCTCACCGTTACCGACAATTTCGCCGTTGAACAGCATGGGGGCGTCATCTTTCTCCCCCTCACCAATCACCACCAGTCCCGAAAAAGCGACTGTGGCGAGAAATTTACGCATCGCATCGACCGCGGCACCATCGGCGGCATTCTTATCGCCTCGACCGATGAAGGGTGTGGCGCGGATGGCCGCCGCCTCGGTGGCTCGCACCAACTCCATGGCTAAGTTGCGGTCGGGGTGTTGAAATAGTTCAGCAGATGCGGCCTGCGGCATGGGAGTCCTTTGGGCTAGCCCTGAAGCGATGTACCTCAATCTTAGCGTTGAGGCCAGTGCTACCCGGTGGGGATAGTCTTAAACCCCGCCCACTTCTTGGAGACACCATGCCTATTGCAACCCCTGACCAATACGCCGACATGCTCGATCGAGCAAAAAGCGAAGGGTTCGCCTACCCCGCCTTCAACGTGTCCTCGTCCTCCACCATTAACGCCGTCCTGCAGGGACTGACCGACGCCGGGTCCGACGGCATTATTCAGGTCTCGACCGGCGGCGCAGACTTTTTCGCCGGGCAGAGTGTCACAGCACGCGCCTCCGGCGCCCTCGCTTTTGCCGCTTTTGCCACTGAAGTTGCGAAGAACTACCCGGTGACGGTTGCTTTACACACGGATCACTGCCCGAAGGACGCCCTGGATGGCTTTGTGATGCCGCTGATTGCCGCCAGTGAAGACGCTGTCAAAAACGGTGGCGAACCAATCTTCCAGTCCCACATGTGGGATGGATCCGCTGTTCCCCTTGCCGAAAACCTCGCCATCGCCAAAGACCTACTGCCCCGGATGAAAAACATCAATTCGATTCTTGAGGTCGAAATTGGAGTGGTGGGCGGGGAAGAAGACGGTGTCAGCCACGACATCAACGACAGTTTGTATACGACACTCGAAGATGCCATCGCGACAGTGGAAGCTCTTGGCATGGGAGAAAACGGTCGCTACATGGCCGCCCTAACCTTTGGCAACGTGCACGGGTTCTATAAGCCCGGAAACGTGAAGTTGCGCCCCGAGTTGTTGGCCGAAATCCAAGCTGGCCTCGCAGCGAAATATGCAACGGCGCCCAAGCCGATGGACCTCGTGTTCCACGGTGGTTCGGGCAGTAGCGAAGAAGAAATCGCTGAGGCCGTGCGCAACGGTGTCATCAAAATGAACATTGATACTGACACCCAGTACGCCTACACCAGGGGTGTGGCAGGCCACATGTTTGCCAACTATGACGCGGTATTGCGCATTGATGGAGAAGTAGGCAACAAGAAGCTCTATGACCCACGGGCATGGGGCAAGGTTGCTGAGTCTTCGATGGCCGTCCGTGTAGTGGAAGCCGCCAACCAGTTGGGTTCCACCGGTCACTCGAAGAGCTAGAGCTAGCGGCGGACGTAACCACCGATAGTGGACTGATCTATTTCGCCGCTTGCGTCCCTGCGCAACTCTTTGGGAAGCGAGAACTGAAGGTCTTCTTCTGCCGTGCGCACCTCTTCGACCTCGCCAAAGCCAGCGCCAGCTAGATCAGCCAGAGCGTGGTCGACAAGGATTTCAGGGACTGATGCGCCCGAGGAGATTCCGATAGTTTCGACCCCGACCAGCCAATCCTGTTCGATTTCGCTGGCGTAATCGACACGGTAGGCAGCTTTTGCACCGTATTCCAGGGCAACCTCGACAAGGCGGACAGAGTTGGAGGAGTTGGGGGAACCCACCACAATCACCAGATCGCACTCAGGTGCGACCTTCTTGATGGCGACCTGGCGGTTCTGGGTGGCATAGCAAATGTCGTCACTTGGGGGGTCCTGGAGATGCGGGAAGCGCTCGCGCAACCGTCGCACCGTCTCCATGGTTTCATCCACACTCAACGTGGTTTGGGACAACCAAATAAGGTTCTCCGTCTCCGGGGGCATAATGCGATCTGCCTCGTCGGGGTCGTTGACCAGGGTGGTGTTATCGGGTGCGTGACCCATGGTGCCCTCGACCTCTTCGTGGCCCTCGTGGCCAATCAAGAGGATGTGGTAATCCTGACCGGAGAAACGCACCGCTTCGCGGTGCACTTTGGTGACCAAGGGACACGTGGCATCAATGGCGTTGAGTTCACGATCTGCTGCCTGCTGAACCACCATCGGTGAAACCCCGTGGGCAGAGAAAACGATATTGGAGCCTGTGGGAACCTCTGCCACCTCGTCAACAAAAATCACACCGCGGGCTTCTAACTCGCGGACAACGTGGATGTTGTGAACGATCTGTTTACGCACATAAATCGGAGCGCCGTAACGTTCGAGCGCTTTTTCCACTGCAATGACGGCCCGGTCCACACCAGCGCAGTAACCCCTGGGGGCTGCCAACAGAATTCGCTTGGGACCCGAGGTCGGTTCTTCCACCAGCGGAGCGAGCCGAGAAGGAATCAGAGGGGCACTCAGTAGTGATTCGCTTCCATTACTAATACTCACCCATTCATTCTAGAGGTGATGAGTGAAGTGCCCCTGAGTGTTCTAGTTTAGAAAGCATGAGCACCAACGATTCCAGCCCCGAAGCGCCGTGGCCACTGCAGAAGCTCTCCGAGCTTCTGGCGGGTTATATCGAGCGCCTCGGATCGGTCTGGGTCGAGGGCGAAATCACCCAGTGGGGTGAATCCGGTGGAAACGTCTATGGCAAACTCCGCGATCTCGAAGCCGATGTGGCGGTGAATTTCACTCTGTGGCGTCGCACACGAGACTCGGTCCCCGAAGGCCTCAAACAAGGCGATCGCGTGATCGCCCAGGTTCGCCCCTCCTGGTGGGTGAAGGGCGGGTCGCTGTCGATGAACGTCCTTGCCATGCGACACACGGGCCTCGGTGAATTATTGGAGAAGCTCGCCCAGCTGAAAGCCACGCTCCAGGCGGAGGGGCTCTTCTCGCCAGAGAATAAGGTCCCCCTTCCCTTTCTCCCCCACACCATCGGATTGGTGACGGGGAAAGACTCCGATGCGGAAAAAGATGTCCTGACCAACGCCCGACTGCGATGGCCAGAAGTATCCATCAGGGTCGTGCATTCCGCGGTGCAGGGAGATCGCTGTGTGGAAGAAGTGATTCATGCCCTCGGTGTGCTCGAAGACGACCCGGAGGTAGACGTGATCATTGTCGCCCGCGGAGGTGGGGATTTTCAGAACCTCCTGCCTTTCAGCGATGAGCGACTGGTCAGATTTGCCGCCAGCCTCCAGACTCCCCTGGTCAGCGCGATTGGACACGAAGCCGATCGCCCACTCCTTGATGAGGTGGCTGACCTTCGCGCTTCCACTCCCACGGATGCGGCAAAAAGAGTCGTTCCCGACGTGGCAGCGGAAAAAGCTTTCTTGGCGGAATCGCGGTCCCGCCTGTGGGTGAAAATCCAAGCCACCTTGGAATACGAAGCGGAAAGGCTCCAATCTTTTCGCTCCAGGCCGAGCCTGGCTGACCCCCAAATCCTGATTGATGGGCCGATGGAGGACATCACTCTTCTTGTTGCACGGGGCAGCGACCGGGCGGACCGAATCATCGAGCGCCTCGCCGCAGAGGTCACCCAGTTACACGGCTCGTTGCGGGGTCTATCCCCCCAGGGAACCCTCGACCGGGGTTATGCGATTGTGCGAACCCCCTCTGGTCGAGTGATCTCCAGCACAGCGGACGTCACGCCAGGCGATCCACTTTCACTGGTGGTGCGAGATGGCACGATTACGACCCATGTGGATAACACCTAGGCGCTGGATAGACTGCAACGGTGAGTGAAAAAACATCCCCCAAGGTCCCCGCGGTTGCAGAGCTGACCTATGAGCAAGCGCGCGACGAGCTCGTGGCTGTTGTGGGGAAACTTGAGCAAGGCGGCGTTCCCCTGGAAGAATCCATTGGTTTGTGGGAGCGTGGCGAAGCGCTCGCTGCCCGCTGTGAAGAGTGGCTTGAGGGCGCCAGGGAGCGCCTGAATGCGGCCAAGGAAGCCCGCGAGAAGTAGAGATGGCTTCGAAAGAGCCCCGTGAAGTTGCCGGGTTGGGTCGCCCAGAGACGCCGGGAGAGAAAAACGACCGAGTGCAGAAAGCGCGGGGTGAGCGTCGCGCTCGACAGACCATGCGAAACCTGGTCTGGTCGCTCCTAGTATCCCTGGGAGTCATGGCGCTCTTGATTATTGTGGTGGTCCGCCCCGACACCAACCTGGTTGATGACATCGACTGGGTGGTGATTGCCCAGGAGGGCACAGACTCGCTTCCCGAGGATCCGGTGTATCCCATCCTGTATGACCTGTGGAAGTCCAATCGAGCGGAAATCACCACAGAACCAGGGGCAAATGTCGTCTGGTCCATCGGATTACTGGGCCCCGAAAACAGCTACGTGGCCTTTGACCAGGGATTTGGCGCTGATGTGAGCTGGGTAGCAGCAAAAGTGGACCAGGCCCCCGCCACCGGAGAGGTGAGCTTTGGTTACGGCACCGATGCGGTGGAGTGGGTCGAATATGACCGCACCGCTTTCGACGACGGTTCCAATAACGCCTACGTGATTATCCGGGAGCTCGACACCAGCATTTTGGTGATTGCTGGCACGAGCAAACAGGCTGTGGCCCAGGTCGCAGAAGACGTGGCCTACCAACTCTCGATGCGCGCTACCCGGTGACCATTCCCACCCCCGCTGCTGCCTGGCGACAGATGAAGCGTGGCAACGAGCGCTTTATTTCTGGTGAACCCCAACACCCCCGGCAAAACGTCGACCACCGTGCTGATGTCGCCACCGGTCAGGTTCCCCACGCAGCGCTTTTTGGCTGTGCGGATTCCAGGCTGTCGGCCGAAATAATCTTTGACAAGGGGCTCGGCGACCTGTTTGTGGTGCGAAACGTCGGACAGGTTATTTCCTCGTCAGTCGTGGGATCGCTGGAATACGCGGTCGAAATTCTTCATGTTCCCCTGATCATGGTTCTCTCCCACGACAGCTGCGGTGCTGTGTCAGCGGCCATCGAACAGCAGACCCCCGATGCCACCCCCCTGCCACCGCGGATTGCGGCCATCACCGAAACGTTGAACCCCGCCATTACGCGGGTGCGTCTCGCGCACGGGTTAGCCCCGGGCGAAGCCGTGGATCCCGAAGAGGTTGGCCTGGAGCATCTCCGAGACACGGTATCCACCCTGCTCGCCTCCAGCGAGCTCATCTCAGACGCCGTAGCCGAAGGTAAGCTGGCCATTGTGGGAGCCAATTACACTCTCGCCGAGGGTCGCGTCACACCCGAAGTGATGATCGGCCAACTCGAGGAACCACACCACGACCGCAAGGATTAGTCATGAACTCTCAGGGTGAATTCCGTATCGAACACGACACCATGGGTGAGGTAAAAGTCCCCAAGGATGCGCTGTATCGGGCGCAAACCCAGCGCGCAGTAGAGAACTTTCCTATTTCTGGCAGAGGCCTCGAGTCAGCCCAGATCAGTGCCCTAGCCCAGATCAAGCGCGCAGCAGCACTGGTGAATCAGGAACTCGGCATTATCGATGGCACCATCGCTGAAGCGATTGTTGCGGCCACTGCTGAGATCATCGCTGGTGACCACCACGATCACTTCCCCGTGGACACCTATCAAACAGGGTCGGGAACCAGCTCGAACATGAACATGAACGAGGTTGTCGCCACCCTGGCATCACGCCATGGCGTCGAGGTTCACCCCAACGACCATGTCAACGCTTCCCAGTCCTCCAACGACGTCTTTCCCACTTCCGTTCACGTTGCCGTGACCGAGGCCTTGCTGAACTCCCTCATTCCTGCTTTGGACTACCTGGCCCAGGCGCTAGAACAGAAAGCCACAGAGTGGGCGCTGGTGGTGAAAGCAGGTCGCACCCATTTGATGGATGCCACACCCGTGACCCTGGGACAAGAATTTGGTGGTTATGCTCGCCAAATCCGCTTAGGTATCGAACGCGTGGAAGCCACCATCTCCCGAGTTGCCGAAGTGCCCCTTGGAGGAACGGCCACCGGCACCGGGATCAACACCCCGGTGGGATTTTCGCAAAAAGTCATTGCTGAATTGGCCAAAGCCACCGCGCTGCCGCTCACGGAGGCGAAAGACCACTTTGAAGCGCAGGGTGCTAGGGATGGCCTTGTCGAAGCCTCTGGGGCCTTGCGCGTCATCGCCGTGTCACTCACGAAGATTTGTAACGATATCCGCTGGATGGGTTCCGGTCCCAACGCCGGACTAGCAGAACTCCACATCCCTGATCTTCAGCCGGGAAGCTCGATCATGCCGGGCAAAGTGAACCCCGTGGTTCCCGAAGCAGTTTTGATGGTGTGCGCCAAAGTGATCGGCAACGACCACACCATCGCCTGGGCTGGTTCCACCGGAAACTTTGAACTCAACGTCGCGATTCCTGTGATGGGCACCTCCCTCCTGGAATCCATTCGGTTACTCGCTAACTCGGTTCGAGTTCTTGCCGATAAGACCATCACGGGCCTAGAGGCTCGGCAAGAGCGCGCCCGGGCTCTTGCCGAATCCTCACCCGCCATCGTGACCCCCTTGAATAGGGTGATTGGTTACGAGGCAGCCGCCAAGGTGGCCAAATACGCTGTCGAGCACCAACAAACCGTGCGCGAATCCGTCATCGCGCTGGGTTTTGTCGAACGCGGTGAAATTACCGAGACTGACCTAGACAAAGCGCTCGATGTCCTCAAGATGACCACGCCTGGCCTCTAAGGTGCGCTAAAGCCCTCTTCGAGGAGCTCCGTCACCAGCGCAGCAATGGCGCTGCGCTCTGATCGCATGAGCGTGATGTGTCCAAAAAGGGATTGCCCCTTCAACGCCTCAATCACGCTGGCAACTCCATCGTGACGCCCCACGCGCAAGTTATCCCGCTGGGCAACGTCGTGGGTGAGAATCACGCGAGAGTTTTGACCAATACGGCTCAGCATGGTGAGGAGAACATTGCGCTCCAGAGATTGAGCCTCATCCACGATGACAAAAGCATCGTGGAGGGAGCGGCCCCGGATATGGGTCAGGGGCAACACTTCCAGGAGACCTCGGGCCATCACTTCTTCAACAACGTTGGAGGACACTACAGAACTGAGGGTGTCGAAGGTGGCTTCAGCCCAGGGGTTCATCTTCTCGCTGGCATCGCCTGGCAAATAACCGAGGTCTTGCCCACCCACGGCATAGAGGGGCCTAAACACCATGATCTTGCGGTGGACTTGACGCTCGAGGACTGCCTCCAACCCGGCACAGAGCGCCAGGGCCGATTTTCCTGTTCCTGCCCGTCCCCCTAACGACACAATTCCCACGGTCGGATCGAGCAAGAGGTCGATGGCAAGGCGCTGTTCAGCAGAGCGACCTACCAGTCCAAAAAGATCCCTGTCACCTTTGACCACCCCAATCGTGTTCTTGCCCACCACCCGACCGAGTGCGGAACCGCGATCGGAGTGGATGACCAAGGACGTATTGAGGGGTAGATCTTTCACGCTGCTGGAAGAAAGTCTCTCGTTGTCATAGAGCTCATCCAGATCTTTCGCGCCGAGTGTGATCTCCGCCATCCCCGTCCAGCCATTTTCAGGGGCGAGTTCTGCGCGGTATTCTTCCGCAGCCAACCCGATGGACGCCGCTTTCACGCGCATGGGCAGGTCTTTGGACACCACTGTGACCGAGAGTCCATCCTGGGCCAGATTCAGTGCCACAGCCAATATCCGCGAATCGTTGTCGCCCAGTTGCAACCCGGAAGGCAGCACCGATTGATTGGAGTGATTCAATTCCACTCGCAAGGAACCCCCGTCGCCGGCAGCAATCGGGAAATCGAGACGTTCATGTTCGGCGCGCAACTGGTCCAGGTTGCGCAGTGCCTGCCTGGCGAAGTAACCAATCTCTGGGTCGTGACGTTTCTTTTCTAGCTCGGAAATCACCACCACGGGAAGAACCACCTGGTGTTCCGCGAAGCGGAACATCGCTTGTGGATCAGAGAGAAGAACCGAGGTGTCGAGGACGAATGTCCGCTCCCCCGTTTTCTTCCGCTGTGCTGCGGTGGTGGTGGAGGGGGCGGATTTTTCCACGGAGGCTCCTTAGCCCTTGAGGGGTGCCGACACCTGCGAAATTACGCGAGCAGTTGCGCAGAGGGTGCAATGACACACCGGACGCCAGAAAATTTACCTTTTCTTCAGGCTTTAGCCCTAGTTGAGCATCACGGTGTTCTCGAGATCAGGTGAACCCATATTGACGACGAGAACTCGAACAACCGAGTTTGTGGCATTTCGTCCGTTATGGGGTGTATCGAGGCCCTCCATGATGGCCTCACCCCGATGGTAAGAATTTGTCTCTTCCCCGCCCTCTCTTTGGTAGGTCACTTCGAGGGTCCCCTCGAGGATGTAGGCATACATCGGGGCCTCGTGAAAATGCAACCCGGTTTCTGCGCCTGGCTCCAGTGTGACGATGCTGGAGGTGACCTGGGGCTCATTCGTATCCGGATAGGAAAAGTCTTCGAGAAGGATGGTTTGTCCCGCTTTGTCCATCAATACTTCGGCAGAAACGGGGGCATTCGTAGCGGCTTGGCACCCTGAAAGGACCCCTGCGACCAAGAGAATCGCGGCAGGAAAAGAAAGGCTTCGAAGGAGCGGCACCATGCGGACAAGCCTATCGAGGCAGGTCAATCACTCCGGTCTGGTCGTGTGCACGCCAGTTGGGCAAAGACCAGTTGAAGGTGATGGAGAGTACGCGCGCCAGGGTAATACTCAGAGCCCCCACCGTAACGGCGAGCTGGGGTGAACCGCCGACCGCACCGATCCCCCACACCATGAGCCCCCCGCCAAAGGCAAGAATCGCATACAGCTGGAAGCTTGCGACAACCCACGGCAAATCATTGAGCATCACATCGCGCAAAATCCCCCCGGTGACAGCGCTGATGACACCCATCACGGTGGCGATCAGCGGGCTGGAACCCATATCCAAGGCAATCTGAGTTCCCGTGGCAGCAAACACTCCAAGCCCCAGAGCGTCTGGCCACTGAATGGCCCTGGAGGTGGGCTCAAAGTGCCGAGAGCGCAAAATGATCGCAGCGCCCACGCCGATAGCGATGATGACCCACAACCAGTATTCATGCTCCACCCAGAACAGCTGGGATCGATCCAGCAACACATCCCTCAGTGTTCCCCCCGCCATCGCAGTAAGGAAAGCAATAACCACCACACCCACCACATCAAGGCGTTTACGAACGGCGGCAAGAGCGCCAGAAAGAGCGAAAGCGACAACGCCCACGCCTTCGAACACGAAAAGCAGAGTTTGTAATGCAGTTTCCCCCAGCACGATGCTCTCCCTTTTCCTCTGCGTTAGGACCCGTATCGGCGTTGGCGTCGACCAAAGTCCCGAAGGGCCCGAAGAAAATCAATTTCACGCAGGTCAGGACCAAGCGCTTCCACAAAGTAGAACTCGCTGTGAGCGCTTTGCCACAACATGAAATCACTCAGACGTTGTTCCCCAGAGGTCCTAATCACCAAGTCCGGGTCTGGTTGTCCCACCGTGTAGAGGTGCTTGGCGATGGCAGAAACACTCACGGCGTCGGGAAGGTCCTCCAGTGTTCCGCCCTGGGCTTGATGTTCTTCCACCATTCGGCTGACGGCATTTGAAATTTCTTCCCTGCCGCCGTAACCCACAGCAAGGTTGATGTGGAGTCCTCGGTTGCGAGAGCTTCGCTGCGCAGCACCTGCGAGAGTGTCTCGCAGGTGGGCGGGGAGCGACGCTGTTTGCCCCACGTGCTTGACCCGCCAGTTAGAAAATCGAGAGAGTTGCTCGGCCAGGTTTTCGATGATGCCCGCAAGATCATCAAGTTCTTGGGTGGCCCGGGCGGTGAGGTTATCGGCCGAGAGCAAATACAACGTGACCACAGCAATGCCTTGATCTTCGCACCAGGACAAGAATTCATGAATCTTGTCAGCGCCTGCACGATGACCATGGGCACTGGACTGCAACGCTCTGGCTTTTGCCCAACGCCGATTGCCATCAAGAATCATGGCTACGTGTTGAGGTTTAGCGAGCGCTTGAATTTCTTTGAGAATCCGTCTGCGGTAGAGACGATAGAGGAGGCCTTCCCCCATCAGCGTCCTCATCCATCGCACAGAACTACGGTAGTCCTTTCTGAAGGCCTTGGATGATGCCTACAACGAAAAGTCTTTTTGCTAGCTCTTCGCTCTAGAGTGAGGGCGTGAGCAACCCCGAAACGCCCTCTGGTCCACTTCATATACCCCTGTTAGAGGATTCACTGCGCCACCCACGCGCCGAAGTAAAGCCCACCTGGCGGGGGTGGATCCACCTTTCGACCCTGCCGATTGCGCTGGTTGCGGGAATTGTGTTGATAGTGCTGGCCCAAGGTGTCGCCGCCACAATTTCGGTTTCCATATTCGTGACCAGTTCCGTGTTGATGTTTGGAATTTCTGGCACCTACCACCGATTCCACTGGTCACCCCGGACCAAAATCATTCTGAAGCGGCTCGACCACGCAAACATCTTTTTGTTGATTGCTGGCACGTATACGCCGATTGCAGTCCTTGCCCTACCCCCGGACAAGGCCCAAACCTTGCTGATCGCCATCGGTATTGGCACGGTGGTGGGCATTGGTATGCGGGTCTTCTGGGTGTCTGCACCGAGGTGGTCGTATGTGCCGATCTATTTGGGGCTCGGCTGGGCTGCGGTGATGTACCTGCCAGACCTCCTGGCGGCCAACCTAGCGATGATGGTGTTGGTGCTCATCGGCGGTCTCGCCTACACAGCAGGCGGCATCATCTATGGCCTCAAGTGGCCCAATCCCTCACCCCAGAACTTTGGGTTCCACGAAATCTTTCATGCCCTCACGGTTGTGGCATTTTTATGCCACTGGAGTGCAGTGCTGCTGATTGCTATGAATCCGCCTCTGCTGTGAACTCAGCATCCAGCTTCTGATTGATTTCTTCCCGGTAGCGAACCCTGCGGACTCTGCGGACCATGTCCAGAATCAACAGAAAAACCGCACCGGCAATCACGAAGGTGAAAACAAAGCCAATGACTCCTGGGGTAACCGAATTGGGGTCCACTTCGATGGCGGGAATCAATTCTTCCAAGGGCATCATCCGCGTGAGGGCATTCATCATGATTCCCCGTCCTTTCCCAAGCTCGCCGGCTAACCTGGTTCTAGCGTAGCGAGGGAAAACCAGTGATGTCTGACAGTAGTGACCGTCTATCAACCCGCTATGGCCGGACCCCACAGAACGCAGCCCGAAGTAAAATCTTTGGGTGGATTGCTGCCGGCGGCTTTGCCGTCGTCTTGGGGGCATGGCTGTGGTGGGGCGGGGTTTTAGAAACCCCCTCGCAATTGCAGTACCGGGACGTCGCTCACACCATCGTGTCTGAGCGCAGTGTCGTGGTGAACTACGAAGTAACCACAGCACCAGGCACACCCATTACCTGTGCCGTTCAAGCGTTGAATGCCTCCTATGGAATCGTCGGGTGGCTCGTCGTCGACATCCAGCCCTCGGATCAGTGGACAAGGGTCTTTGAAACTCCGCTTCGCACCAGCGAACCTGCGGTCACCGGTTTGCTCTATGAGTGCTGGTTGACGTAATCTCAAATTACTGACCGGCCAGCATCTGGCCGGTTTCTTCTTATTTCAGGAGCTCACCATGGCAGAACCCGATACTTCACACCCGGTGTGGCTGACCCAGGAAGCGTATGACCGTCTCGCCCTGGAACTAGAGCAGTTAACTACCCGAGGTCGAACCGAAATCGCAAAGCGTATTGAAGTGGCGCGCGAAGAAGGCGACCTCAAGGAGAATGGCGGCTACCACGCAGCCAAAGACGAGCAAGCCAAAATGGAAAATCGTATTCGCACCTTGACCAGCATGCTCAAGCACGCCGTTGTCGGGGAAGTTCCTGAAAGCTCCGGTGTCGTCGAATCGGGCACCGTTATCAAAGCCCACATTCACGGAGACGTGGAGAAGTTTTTATTGGGCTCACGCGAGCTAGCTGGCGACACAGACTTAGACGTCTATTCCGCGCAAAGTCCCTTGGGTGCAGCGATCATGGGATTGCGGGTGGGCGAATCAACAACCTACACAGCACCGTCGGGCGCAGAAATTGCCGTGGAAATTATCCAGGTCGAAACCTTTATTCCCTAAAACACCACCCGGGGTTCATATCCCTCTGCCCGCAGGGCAGAAAGCACTTCCTCGGCGTGCTCGGGGCCCCTCGTTTCGACCTGAAGCTCGAGTTCGACCTGAGAGATTGGTAGCCCATTGCCATGCCTGGTGTGAATAACTTCCACCACGTTGGCGTTGTTCTCCGAAACAATCTGGGACGTCCTCGCGAGTTGACCGGGGCGATCGGGAAGCGGAATCCGCATCTTCATGTAGCGCCCTGCCCCTGCCATACCGCGCGAAATTACGCGCTCCATGATCATAGGGTCAATATTTCCGCCGCTCAGAACCACGACAGTGGGGCCGGTGGCTAGAATCTTGCCCTCCAAGATTGCTGCCACTCCCACAGCACCCGAAGGCTCCACCACAAGCTTTGCGCGCTCGAGCAACACCAACATCGCCCGCGCCGTTTCATCATCGCTGACCGTGACAATGTCATCAACCGCGTCTTTGATAATCTCGAAATTCAGCATCCCGGGTTTTTGAACAGCAATACCATCGTTGATGGTTGATTTGACATCAATTTGCAGGGGTTTACCCGCCTTCAGGGAGGGGGGGTATGACGCCGCGTTCTCAGCCTGGACGCCGATGACTTTAATGCTGATTCCCGCTGCCCTGGCCCGCTGCTTCATTGCACTGGCAACACCGGCCATCAATCCCCCGCCACCGATAGGAACAATCACCGTGGTGACTTCGGGGACCTGGTCCATAATCTCAAGGCCAACCGTGCCCTGCCCGGCAATGATGTCGGGGTGGTCAAAAGGTGGGATTCGGACAGCGCCGGTTCTCTCCGCAAACTCTTGCGCCGCCTTCAAAGGCTCGTTAATGCTGTCGCCGCCAAGGACGACCTCGGCACCATAGGCCTGTGTCGCTTGGAGCTTGGGAAGAGCGACACCCATCGGGGTGAAGATGGTGGCCTTGATGCCCTGTTCTCGCGCCGCGAAAGCCACGCCCTGGGCGTGGTTTCCGGCGCTCGCCGCCACTACACCGTGGGCTTTTTCTTCCTCACTGAGCTTAGAAATGCAGTAGTAGGCGCCCCGAATTTTATATGCGCCGGTTCTCTGCAGGTTTTCACACTTGAGATGAACGGGGTGACCCAGGACCTCGGAAAGATACCTGGAAAACTCAATCGGCGTTTCTTGGACAACACCGGTCAGGGTCTTCTGCGCATCGGCAAAATCTTCCAGGGTGGGACCAGGAAGTCGTTTGGGGTTCAGGATGCGTTTACTCACGGCGAGCTCTGCAGCGCTGGGTCTGAACGCCATCCACCGGCGGCGAGATACGAAATAACAACATTCACAAAAGCGACTGCGGGAACGGCGAAAAGAACCCCGGGAATACCCGCCAGATAACCGCCACCGGCAACCGCGAGGACGATGGCCAGCGGGTGAATCCGAACCGCAGCACCCATCACCAAGGGTTGAAGAATTTGACCCTCAATTTGTTGCACGACAAGAACAATGATCAACATGACCAGCGCAATCGCGGGCCCCTCGTAGACCAACGCGATCAGCACGGCGAGCGCCGCTGCCACGGTGGCCCCCACAATGGGAACAAATGCTCCCAGAAACACCGCAATAGCGATGGGCGCAACCAAGGGCAGACCCAAGAAGAAGGCGCCCAGGCCGATCCCTACTGCATCCACAAAGGCCACAAAGATCTGCACCTTGACGTAATTGAGAAGTGTGCTCCAGCCGGCCAGGCCAGAGCCCAGGATTGCGGGCCGGGCTGCTTTGGGAAACCAGGACACGATGTATTCCCAGATACGCCTTCCGTCATGAACAAAGAAGATCAAAGCGAAGATCGCAATACCAAGGCCTACCAGCCACGATCCCACCGAAGAACTCACGGACAATGCGCCGCTGACGACCCATCCCGAGTCGATCTGGGCTTCAACGATGAACTCTTGGAACCAACCGGTCAACTGCTGCTCGGACACCTGAAGGGGGGATTCGAGCAGGTATTGAACAAAATCGTCATACGCGAGGATTGTGCGCTCGCGAAGCGGATCCCACCCGGTCACAAACGCACCAATGACCAGCCAAAAAAGGCCCGTAACCACCGCGAAAAAAGCCACCAAAGTGGTTAGTGTCGCAAGCCATCCGGGGAATTTGATCGCACGTAAACCCATCGCGAGTGGCGCTGCCAGCGCTGCCAGCAAGACTGCGATGAGCAGGGGCACCACAATGAAGTTCAATTGAATGACGAGAAGAACACCGAGCGCAACAGCACCAGCAATAAGCAAAAACCGCCATGACCAAGCTGTGGCTCGCTCCAGGCCCAGAGGAACCACCACGGGGGGGCGGCCGCTGGGCTTGACGATACGGGGGGACAACACTCCCACAGTCTAAGCGTCTCGGTGCCAAGGGACTAAAAACGCGCTTTATTCTCCAAAAGCCGCTCCACGCGTTTGCCAATGGGTGGGTGGGTCTGAAACATTCGGTCGATAACACCGGGCTTGATGGGGTCTGCCATCCATAAGTGGGCCATCGAAGCTTGTTGCTTCTTCAGCGGCCTGCCGTACTCGCCAAGCTTTTCTAACGCGCGAGCGAGAGCTTCGGGATGCCTGGTTGTCAAAGCTCCGGTTGCATCGGCAAGATACTCCCGTTGTCGTGAGACCGCTGCTTGAATCAGCGCCGCGAGGAGAGGAGCGAGAATCATCGCCAAAATGGCGATGACGATGATGAGGGGATTGCCGCCGTTATTGCTGCGGCGCATGCCCCCGAAAAAAGCCATCCGGGCGAGCACGTCGGCCACCAGCCCCACGACCACAACAAGCCCAAAAACGATGGTTGTGACCCGGATGTCGAAATTCTTCACGTGGGCCATTTCGTGGGCCATAACTCCTTCGAGTTCGGCGTCATCCATAATCTCTAACAGCCCTGTTGTCGCTGCTACCGCTGCGTGTTCGGGGTCGCGTCCGGTGGCGAACGCGTTGGGGGCTGGATCATCCACGAGATAAACCTTCGGCATCGGTAGACCGGTGGTGATCGCAAGATTTTCCACGATGCGATAGAGCCGTGGGTTGTCTGCCTTCTGAATCTGCCTGGCCCCAGCCATGGAGAGTGCTTGAGAGCCGGAGGAAAAGTACTGGATTGCCACATAGGCAATGGCGCCAATCAGGACGCCATAGAAAACTATTCCTGGTCCGCCACCGGTGACGTAGAGGTCGGCAACAAATCCCAACCCAGCAATCAGCACCATGAAGAAAAAGATGATGATCCAGGTGTTGCGCTTATTGGCCGCTATCGCCCGATACACGGTGCTCCTTGGGTATTAGAACTTAACGCGGGGAGCGTTAGCAATGGCGGAGGGGTCCTCCACCTCGAAGAAGTCTCTCGACCCAAATCCCAGTTGCTTGGCGAAGAGTGTGTTGGGAAACAATTGAATTTTCGTGTTCAATTCCCGCACCCCACCGTTATAGAAGCGCCGTGACGCTTGAATCTTGTCTTCGGTGTCGACGAGTTCTCCCTGAAGCTGGAGGAAGTTCTGGCTTGCCTGAAGTTGCGGGTATGCCTCCGCGACGGCAAAGATGCTCTTCAGCGCGCTCTGCATCATGTTCTCCGCCTCGGCAGCGTGGGAGGGATCCCCTGCGCTTAGCGTGGCAGCGCGCGCTTTCGTGACCGCCTCAAAAACACCTTTTTCGTGAGAGGCGTAGCCTTTCACGGTTTCGATCAGATTGGGGATGAGGTCTGCGCGGCGCTTCAGTTGCACCGTAATATCACTCCAGGCCTCGTCAACGCGGACGTTGAGGGTGACCAGGGCGTTATAGGTGGCCCAGAGATAAATTCCGAGAATCAGGGCAAGAACAACGACAACAGCAAAAACTATGAAGGCTTCCATATTTCAAGACTAGAACGGGTTTCTGTGGATTAGGCGACTTTTCCTAATTCCCCACCCTCATGAGGACTTCTTGTTACGTGCCCCGGCAGGGACTCGAACCCTGACTGGGACGATTTTAAGTCGTCTGCCTCTGCCGATTGGGCTACCGGGGCTTTGTTGAATTAGCCTGCTGTAGCTTTTTGTCGAGCCTGAGCAGCCGGTTTCGCCGCTAAGGGCTTCTTGGCTACCGCTGGCCTGGTAGCAAACTCTTCAAAGAAGGCGCGTGGTGCTTGGACACGGCGGACACTGGAGTAGTCACGGCCCCAGAAAAGGTGGACCAACCAGTTGGTAAACACCCGTGCTTTGCGCTCCCACGTGGGAATAGCAAAGCCGTGATAGACCCGGTGGATAATCCACCCCAGGAATCCCACCACAGCGATGTTGCCGCTCTGGAAGACGCCATAACCCACACCCAAACCGGCAACAGCGCCGGCGTTCTTGTGGTGATAGTCCTTGGTTTCTTCTCCTCGCAACACGGCGACGATGTTTTTGGACAGAATCTTTCCTTGACGCACGGCATGCTGTGCGTTGGGAACACAGTATCCACCGACCCCGCCACCGCTGAGGTCGGGGACTCTAGCGACATCGCCTGCCGTCCACATGCCTTCTAGTACAGAGTCGCCATCGGTCACCCGAAGATCAGCTTGCGCGCAAATGCGTTCGCGGTCATCGAGCGGAATTCCCGTCCCGCCCAGCATGGAGTGGGCTTTCACACCCGCCGTCCACACCACGATGTCTGTCTCCAACACCATTCCGTTGGAGAGCTCCAAGCGTCCGTCGACAGCGCTTTGAAGCTGAGTGTTGAGGTGGATATGCGCTTCGCGCTGTTCGAGATTCTTGATCACCCACAGCGAGCTCTTCAGCGACACCTCGGGCATGATGCGATCCATGGCCTCGATCAGGTGAAAGTGGGTATCTCCCATGGTGATTGTGGGGAATTCTTTCAACATTCCTGACACCAAGCTGCGCAGCTCGGCGAACGCTTCGATTCCCGCGAACCCTCCACCCACCACGACGACGGTGAGCAAGCGGTCTCTCGCGGGGCCAGGAGGCATGTCGGCCGCGATGTGGAGGTTGTCAATCAGGCGGTCTCGCACCGAGATTGCTTCCTCGATGGTTTTCATTCCGATTGCGATATCAGCGACCCCGGGAATAGGGAATGTTTTGGATACAGCCCCGGCGGTGATCACCAGGTGGTCATAGTCAAGGGTGAAGTCAGCGGGACCTTCAGGGGTAATGGTGACGTTCTTGGCCTTGTGGTCGACACCGGTCACCCGCGCTGTGATCACACGGGTCTTGGGAAGGTGTCGACGCAGAGGAACAATTGCGTGGCGGGCTTCAATCGAACCCGCGGCGACCTCGGGAAGAAAGGGCTGATAGGTCATGTAGGGAAGCGGGTCGATAACAACGACTTCGGCTTCGCCTCGGTTCAGCAGCTTTTCCAGCTTAAAAGCCGTGTAAAAGCCGGCATAACCGCCACCGATGATCACAATTCTGGTCACAACACACCCATTCTCGAAAGCAAAACAGCTTCTAATCTATCGCGTTCGCCGTGCCATCAAGACACGGGTGATTCCCACAACAAGGACTATCAGCAGCGCAACGGCAAACCCACCGGTCACCAGGTAGGGCAGGGTTTCTCTCCTGACGTCAGAAACGAGAACCCTCCTCACCGGGGCGCCTACTTCCTCCTCCGCAGCCGCGGGACCCAGGGGCACAACGGTGGGGTTACCTTCTTGCCTGCGGTGAAGAGTAATCCACGCAGCCAAAGAGCCCAGAGGGTTCGCAGAAACAGAGGGGACGTCTCTTGTCACAGCTTCAAACGCGTTGACAAGTCCGTACCCATAGAGCGGATCAGGAACCTGGTCACTCACGGGCCGTGCGGTCATAAGAATTCTGTTGATCACATTTTCTGCATTCATATTCGGAAACGCGGCCCGGACCAGGGCAGCAATCCCCGCAACGATAGGTGCTGACCCGCTGGTTCCCGACCAGGTCACATAGCCCCCGCCAGGAATAGCTCCCACCAAACCCTCGCTCGGCGCCATCACGCCAAGCGAAATTCCTTGGGAAGAAGCAGCATCGCTGGCGACGCCTTCCTGCGTCACTCCACCCACAGCTAACACACCCGGCATCGTGGCGGGGGCGCCCACCGCCACGGTTCCGCTACCGCGATTGCCCGCAGCGGCGATGACCACCACGTCACGGTCTGCCGCGTAACGGAAAGCGTCATCCCAGGTCTCTGGCCAATCCCTGGTGTTCCTCGTGAGCGAGAGTGAAATCACATCAGCGCCAGAATCCACAGCAAACCGGACCGCCCTGGCTATTTGGTCATCCGGTGACACCGCTCCCCCGCTGAAACTGACGGATGCGCTGATAATGGTCGCCTCCGGTGCGCTTCCGATAACCCCAGCGTTGGCACCATTTCCGCGACCCGCGGCTAAAGAAGCCACCATGGTTCCGTGTCGCCGATCAGAGCCCACAGGGGTTTGTCCGTCAGCGCTTCCCAGACCCGAAAAATCTGCACCCGCAATAACAGCTCCCGCAAGATCTTGATGGCTGCCATCGACCCCGGTGTCGATGATGGCGATTGTCACACCGGCGCCCCGGGTGATGGCCCAGGCCTGTTCAATGCCGTAATCCTTCAGCCAGTATTGCCTTTCTCGCACCTGGTCTGCCTGAGCGGGAGAGACGGAGAACACAAGTGCCGGGGTAAGCCCCAGGCTGAGGGCCACAACCCAGGAAAGGAAGGGGTGTCGTTTCAGCATTGACACTTCTTTGCGCTCCACCCTGCATCAGCAAGCGCCCAATCCCCCACCGGGTTCACCCCTGGTCCCACCGACAACGAGTGTGCCATTAGTGTGTGGAGGCACTTGACCCGAGTGGGCATACCACCGGCTGAAATCCCCACGATTTCTTCCACGTGACCGAGGGCTTCGCGCTCGGTCAGAAAGTCTTCGTGCGCGCGCTGATACCCGTGTCTGGCCTCGTCATCTTGGCCAAGACGGTCCTGATACTCCGCCATTTTCCCTTCTGCCTCCAACCGAGAGGCAGCCTTGGTGGCTGCGGGTTGGCTGAGGTAATAGAGGGTGGGAAACGGTGTTCCGGTTTCTAAGCGAGGGAGCGTGACAACCACAATGGGCTTCCCACATACACACCGTGCCGAGATCCCCGCGATATCTCTGGCAGGTCGACCCAGCTGCTCGCTCACGCAGGCAATGTCGGCCTGTGTGGGGGATTCTCCCGGTGATCTCACGGTGTGCCATGTGCTGGAATCGGGGAAAGCGAGGTGGTCGCTGCCACCAGGTACGAGGCCAGCAAAGCTTTTCTCCAGTCGGTGGTCGCACTGACGATGTCGGTCGAGATTGTGAGGTCTTCTGCGTCTGGGTCATCGCCAACATCGTCGATCACAAGGTAGGTGATATCTCCCGGATACACGAAAAGCAAACGCTCCCTCGCTTGTGTTTCCACGAAAGAGGGGTCTTTCCAGCGCTCTCTCTGCTCCTCCAAAGACACCACCTCTTGCTGGCTCTCGACCAACGCCGCTTCCAAGGTGGCAATCTCTTGCTGCTGTTCTGCCAAAATACTCAGCGTCGGGGACAACACCACCACACCGGCAACAAGCAAAATCAGCACGACAACAGCAAAACCAGAGACTTGCAGGGAGCGGAAAAGAGACGCCGGAGCGGCGCTCTTTTTCTTTTTCCCTCCCGCTTTATCTGCCATTTCTTCAGTGTAGACAGCGCGCCTTCATCGCACCCTAGGGCGCGCAGGCTCTATGCAAAACGCGGGTAGGCGCCAGCACCTGCATACACGGCGGCATCACCGAGTTCTTCTTCGATGCGCAAAAGCTGGTTGTATTTCGCCACTCTTTCGCTTCTCGCGGGGGCACCGGTCTTGATCTGACCACAGTTGGTGGCTACCGCCAGATCAGCAATGGTCGTGTCTTCGGTTTCCCCCGAGCGGTGCGACAAGACCGCGGTGTAACCGTGGGTGTGAGCCATAGACACGGCGTCCAGAGTTTCTGAGAGCGTTCCGATCTGGTTGACCTTCACGAGCAGGGAGTTTGCGGCGCCCTGCTTGATACCATCGCTCAGCCTGGCGGGGTTGGTCACAAAGAGGTCATCCCCGACCAATTGGACTTTGTCGCCAATGGCCTGCGTCAAGGACACCCAGCCTTCCCAGTCGTTTTCGTCCAACGGGTCTTCGATGGTGACCAGCGGGTAGTTCGCCACTAAGTCCGCGTAGTAATCGGACATAAACGAGGCATCTCGCATCTGGCCTTCGAAGGAATACTTCCCCTCGCTAAACATCTCCGTCGCGGCAACATCTAGGCCCAGAGCGATATCAACGCCTGGTTTAAAGCCGGCTGCCTCAATCGCACTCATCAGAAAATCAAGCGCTGCACGGTTGCTGGCAAGTTCCGGGGCAAAACCGCCTTCGTCGCCCAAGCCAGTCTGCATGCCGGCCTTTTGGAGTTCGGCTTTCAGGGCGTGGTAGGTCTCGGTTCCCATCCTCAGGGCTTCAGAGAAACTGGTCGCACCGATAGGAAGCACCATGAACTCTTGGATATCCACTGCTGTGTCAGCGTGGGCGCCACCGTTGATGACATTCATCATCGGCACCGGAAGAATGTGGGCGTTTGCGCCACCGACGTAGCGGAAAAGTGGCAAATCGGCCGACTCGGCGGCGGCTTTTGCGACAGCCAATGAAACGCCGAGGATAGCGTTTGCGCCCACCCTTTCTTTGTTGGTGGTGCCATCGGTGTCTATCAGGATCTGGTCTACACCGCGCTGATCGCTCGCTTCAACACCCTCGATCGCCGGGGCGAGTAAATCTAGGACCGCAGAAACAGCTCCCCGAACCCCTTTGCCCAAATAGCGAGCTTTGTCGCCATCGCGGAGTTCGTAGGCTTCAAAAGCGCCCGTCGAAGCCCCCGAGGGAACAGCGGCGCGGGCAGCGACCCCATCCTCCAGCAATACCTCCACCTCGACGGTGGGGTTTCCCCGGGAATCCAGGATTTCACGGGCATTCAGGGCTTCAATCGCGGCCACAAGGGCTCCTTCTGTGAGGGGTGTTGGTGTTAATTCTAGTCAGCGCCGCGGGACTACTCGAGATCGCGCCAGTGAAGACTCTCTGCGTTTGCGGTCTCGGAGCTGACTTCTGCCACGCGGCTAAAACCATCAAGGGCCAGGCGCTCAAAGACAGCCCGCATGTTCCTCGACTGCGGGACAAGCCTGACCTGGTGTCCTGTTGACACCAGGTGCATCTTGATCGGCATCAGGTGGGGGCTTGGAGCCTCGCCGTCATAGGTAAGGGCAACCTTGTCGAGGGACTCCACCTCGAGGGGTGGAATCACCTCGAGAAGACGCTCAAACCCGAGGGACATCCCGACCGCTGGCACATCTCGGCCCAGGAACCGCGAAATCATCTCGTCGTATCGACCACCGCCGCCGAGAGATCCCGCCAACTCGGGGTGTGAAATTTCAAAAATTGACGACGTGTAGTAACCCATTCCACGAACCAGAGTGGGGTCAAATACCACCACGCCAGCATCCAACAGAGTCGACACCTGGGACACCCAGTTCACTAACTCGTGAGCAACGGCATGGGAGGTAGGGGTATCGCCCATCATTGTCGCGATGCCATCAGCGTCAAAACCCTCTGGGGACCCTCCCAGGATCGCTTCGATGCGCGGGCGTGACCATCCAGGCGCCAACCGCTCGGCAAGCTCGCCGAGCACACCTTCCACACCAATCTTGTCGAGCTTGTCAATCACAATCATGGCGAGAGGGTGGTCCGCAGGATCTATCCCCGCAGCGCCCAAGACTTCGCTCAGCAACCGTCGATCATTGATGCGGAAGTTCCACCCTTCAACACCGAGACGATCCAGCGCATCGGCGGTGGCGAGCAAAATTTCCACTTCGGCGAGCGTGCTTGGCTCGCCCAGTGTGTCGATATCGGCCTGAACGAACTGGCGATATCGGCCTTTTTGCGGCCGCTCTGCCCGCCACACGGGCCCCGTGTGAAAAGAGCGAAAAACGGTCGGCAAGGCGCCGTGGTTGGTGGCGTAAAAGCGGGCTAGGGGAACCGTCAGGTCAAAACGCAGGCCCAGATCTGACAAGTCATCGGGTGAGGATGCCGCCTGAATATCTTCCGTGCTCAATCCGCGCTTGTGAACATGAAAGCTCAGTTTTTCGTTATCTCCACCAAGCCCAGAGTGAAGTGTGTCAAAGTCTTCCATTGCCGGTGTTTCGATGGATTCAAACCCATGCCGGTGGTAGGTGGTCTCGATGCTGCCGAGAACCTGATCGCGGTGTTCTTTATCGCGGGGCAGGAAATCTCTCATTCCCCGCGCAGAACTCACAGCCATGTTCTTATTCTCTCACGCAGCAGGCCGCTCGCCCGCTTCAATCTCCCTCAGATGTGTCCGCAAGGCCCGCTCGGCATCAAAACCCCTGGTCCGAGCATCAGCCACAAGAGCGAAGAGAAGCTCGCCGAGCTCTTGTTCGCTTTCCACAACCAGGCGCGCTTGCGAGTGCGCGGGGCTAGTGCCTTCGCCCCCGCGCTTCAGGATGCTGTCAGCTCGCGCCAGCGCGGAGAGTTTTTCCGGAATTCCTTCAAAGACGCTGGTGCGGTGTTTCTTTTGTTCGGCTTTTATGTTGTCCCAGCGCTCCTGCACCTCTTCCACACTCACCGCATCGCCACTGGCGAAAACATGCGGGTGGCGCTCACGCATTTTCTCGTCCACGTCCCGGGCCACATCATCAATCCCAAAGGGCTCGCTTGGATCGGCGGCAGCGATCTCTGCATGGAAAAGAACCTGATACAAAACATCACCCAGTTCTTCTCGAATATCGGCCCTCGAGCCTGATTCAAGAGCCTCGATGAGCTCAAAGGTTTCCTCCAGCAGGTAGGGGACCAAAGAATGGTGGTCTTGCAGGGCATCCCAGGGGCAACCACCGGGCCCGCGAAGGGTGACCATGGTGGCGATCAGGCTCTCCACGCCCGGATACCGTGTCATGACGTTATTCTGCTCCAACGGCTGGCACCGGGGCGGGATAGAGCGCATCCAACACGCCCTCAACCCATGCCACCAGCGCTAGGTCACTGTATTCCTCGGGCAGGGGAATCAGCGCAACGCGGGCCGGGGCAACATAATTTGACTTCGGATACAGCCTGGCCAAGCGAACCTGGAGGGAATCGGGCAGGGGCGGACCGACCAGGCGAAGCTTGTACCCCATCACCATCACTTCGCCAAGCCCTCTGGTCATCGCCACTTTGCGGAGCTTCGTTATCGAGACCAAGGTACCCACGGGTTCGGGGATGGCGCCGTAGCGATCAACCATTTCTTCGATCAACTCGTCGATAGCACCCTCGGCACTGGTGGGGGCAGCCGAGGCTGAAAGCTTTTGATACATTTCCAAGCGCAAGCGCTCGGATTCGATGTACTCCACGGGAATTCGCGCATCGACGGGCAATTCCAAGCGAAGCTCGGTTTGACCCGGTGCGACTTCGTCCCTAAACGTGGCGATGGCCTCGGAAACCATGCGCAAATACAGATCAAAGCCAACACCGGCGATGTGTCCGGCCTGTTCTGCGCCCAGCAGGTTTCCCGCTCCCCTCATTTCGAGGTCTTTCAACGCAATCCTGGTGCCACCACCAAGATCTGTGGTTGCTGCGAGGGTGGCCAACCGGTCGTGGGCGGTTTCCCCAACCGGCATTTCGGGGTCATAGAGCAGATAGGCATAGCCGCGTTCGCGACCGCGTCCTACTCGGCCGCGAAGTTGGTGGAGCTGGGACAACCCATAGCGCTCAGCGCGATCCACAATCAAGGTGTTGGCGTTGGTGACATCGAGCCCGGTTTCGATGATGGTGGTGGAGACCAACACGTCAAAGCGTCGCTCCCAGAAGTCGACCATCACTGATTCCAGGTCCGCTTCGCCCATTTGGCCGTGCGCCACAGCGACGCGGGCTTCGGGCACTAATTCTTGGATGTGGGCGGCAACACGGTTGATGGATGACACCCGGTTGTGGACGAAAAACACCTGGCCCTCTCGCAAAAGCTCACGCCTAATGGCGGCAACGACTTGGGCGTCGTTATAGGGGCCCACGAAGGTGAGGATGGGGTGTCTGGCCTCCGGCGGGGTCGCCAAGGTTGACATCTCCCTGATCCCCGTTACCGCCATCTCGAGCGTTCGGGGAATAGGAGTTGCGCTCATTGCCAACACGTCGACATTGGTCTTCAGCGACTTCAAGAGGTCTTTGTGTTCCACGCCAAAGCGTTGTTCCTCATCAATCACGATCAGGCCGAGGTCTTTAAAAACCACAGACTTTCCCAGCAGGCGATGCGTGCCAATCACCACATCCACGCTGCCATCGGCCAAACCGGCCACCGTGGACTTGGCCTCCGCTGCCGTTTGAAAGCGCGAGAGCGCTCGAAGATTCACGGGGAAGGGCGCATAACGCTCCTGGAATGTTTCCATATGCTGCTTGACCAGCAAAGTGGTGGGGGCGATGATGACGACCTGTTTGCCTTCTTGCACGGCTTTGAAGGCAGCGCGGACCGCAATCTCAGTTTTCCCAAACCCGACATCCCCGGCGATAAGCCGGTCCATCGGAATCGGGCGTTCCATATCGGCCTTCACCTCGTCAATGGTGGTCAACTGGTCGGGTGTTTCCACAAAAGGGAAAGCTTCTTCGAGTTCCCTCTGCCAGGGGGTGTCGGGGCCAAAAGCGTAACCGGGAGCAGACATTCGAGCGGAGTAGAGCTTCACCAAGTCGATTGCCAGCTCTCGGACCGCTTTGCGGGCTTTGCCCTTGGTGGCAGACCAGTCAGAACCCCCCATTTTGCTCAGTGCTGGTGAATCACTGCCGGCGTAGTGGCTGAGCTGGGACAACTGATCGGTGGGCACAAACAAACGATCCGGTGGACTGCCACGTTTCGAGGGCGCGTATTCGATGAGGACGAATTCTCGCTCACTCTTGAGAGCATCTCGACCACCGGTCGAAATCTCCCGCGTCGCTACTTCGATAAAACGCCCGACACCGTGGGTGTCGTGCACCACATAGTCTCCCGAAGCCAACTGCAACGGGTCGACCACAGCGGTGCGTTTGGCGGCCAATGTGCGCCCGGTCCGTGGTGACGCGGACACCGCTTTCCCATAAAGCTCTTTTTCACTCAGCACCAAGGTGTGAGAACCAGGAAGCGCAAACCCCTCCATCAACACCCCCTGCACCACCGTCACCACACCTTTTGTGGGAGTAATCGCTCCCTCTTCAATGCGGTGGGGAACACCACGCTCGCCCAGCAGGTGTGCGGTTCGCTCTACCAGCCCGTGGCCGGCCGCCACGCAGACAACATCGTGGCCTTCTGCCACCGAATGAGAAATCAAATCCCAGACTTCGTCCACGCCATCACTGAGCGCAATGGGGTGAATGTCAGGCCGGTGGATGCTCTCCACTCCGGCATCGAGGGAGTCGATGCTGATCCAGGGCCCAGGGGCAGCGTCTCTTACCTCCTCGCGGGAGAGGAAGTCCCCCGCATCCAAATCGATGGGTGCTGCGCTCTCGCTCATCGCTGCCGCCTCCCAGGCGGCGTGGAGAAATTCTCTGTTCGTGTGACGCAGCGACTCCGCCCGTGCGGCCACCTTTTGCCACGACACCTCCACCACCACGGTGTCTGAAGGGAAAAGTGTTGAGGGTGAAACCAGTTGCTCCACGAGCAGGGGCTGGAGGGATTCCATCCCCTCGGTGGGAATACCCTCGGATATCTTCGTCAACAGCGTGCCAAGCCCCGGATACTCATCCGCCAGCTGAGCAGCCCGATGTCGGACACCTTCATCCAGCAGCATTTCCCGCACCGGGTCCAGCGCGATTTCCGCGAGCGGCTCTGCCAGGGAGCGTTGATCAGAGACCGTGAAGTAGGAGAGTGATTCGATCTCGGAACCAAAGAAATCAAGGCGAACAGGGTGCTCGGCAAGAGGGGGGAAGACATCCAAAATTCCCCCGCGAAGCGCAAATTCCCCGCGCCTGGTGACTAAGTCAACCCGGTTGTAGGCGGCATGAATCAGATAGCTTGTCCATTCATCCAGGGAGTGCTCGTGGTCTCCGGCCCTGGCGATAAAAGATTCAAAGTCCGCGATCGCGGGGTTCACCGGTTGAACCAGGGCCCGAATGGAAGACACCACGATCACCGAGCCTGGACGGGGTTCTGTTGAGGCCCGGCGCAACGCACCAAGCGCGCTGCGCCGCCTCGCTACGGTTTCTGCGTGTGGGCTCAGGCGCTCATGCGGAAGGGTTTCCCATGCGGGAAAATCCAACACCGTGGTCCCTGGCTCCACGAGCGAGCGCAACTGATCGCGAAGCTGGTCTGATTCTCGCCCCGTAGGACACACCACCACGGTGACACTTGATGATTCAGCCGCGGCCACCGAGGAAATGTAGGGCGCCCAGGCACCAGGCGGAAGGACCACCGAGCCACCAGAGTCGCGCAGCGCAGTGACCTTTTGGAATCCCTCATCGCGGCCTAGCAACGATGTCAGGGTGTTCAAGCTCACTGACGAAATTCTACGTGCTAGAAGATGGGGAATGAATGCGTCCTTGCGCAACCAAGAGCCCCTCGGTGGCAAGAATTTCTATCGCCGAACATACGGTGGCGAACATAGCGGGGAGAGCTTCCTCTTCGACGGGTTGAAAAGTGCCCAAAACATAGTCAGCAGGGGGCATTCGACCCTCGGGCCGCCCGATCCCCATACGAATACGAAAGAAATCGGTGGTGCCCAGTGCTCGTTGAATATCTCGCAACCCGTTGTGTCCTGCATGGCCGCCGCCGTGTTTCAACCGAATGACACCCGGGGCTAAATCCAATTCATCATGAACCACGATGAGTTGGCTGGGGGGAATCTTATGAAAAGCCAACATCGCCTGGACGGACGTCCCCGAAAGATTCATGAAACTCGTTGTCGCAGCGAGGCGAAAGCTCGACCCCGAGGGGTGATTCACCAGTGCGGTGACGCCATAAGATTTGAATTTTGTGAAATTCACCCCCGCGCTTGAAGCGCAGGCAGCTATCGCTAGTTCACCGATGTTGTGGCGAGTGCGCTCGTATTGGGGGCCGGGATTACCCAGCCCCACAACAAGCCACTGTGACGTGGTGGGTTTAGTGCGAGAGGCTCTGAGCCAAGCCAGGACTATTCGCCACCATCATCGCTGCCAGAGCCCTCTGCTGCAGCGGGAGCGACTGCTTCTCCAGCGTCAGCTGCTGGGGCCGCCTCTTCTACCTTCGGTGGCTGCTGAATGAGAAGGACCAGCATGTCTGGAGCGCTCAAAAGAGTGGTCCCGGCAGGCAGTACCAGTTCGCCAGCGTGAATCTGGGCGCCTTCGTCGAGGCCTTCTACGCTGATCGTGACAGATTCGGGGATATGGGTTGCTTCTGCTTCAACACTGATGGTGTTGTGCTCCAGCTGCACCATAGTGCCGGAGACAGGAGCGCCTTCGACGTGAACGGCGATATCCACGGTGACCTTCTCGCCCTTGCGGACAATGACCAGGTCGAGGTGTTCGATGATCTGGCGAACGGGGTCGCGCTGGATGTCTTTGATCAAAACCAACTGCTGGTCATCGGGCATGTTCAGGTCCAAAAGTGCGTTCGCACGACGCGCGATCAGCGTGGTCTCGTGGGCAGGAACTGCCACGTGGAGGGGTTCTGCGCCGTGGCCATAGACAACTGCGGGAATTTTGCCTGCCATGCGAAGCTTGCGGGCAGCACCCTTACCAAAACTGGTGCGGATATCTGCGTCGACCTTGTTTTCAGCCATGTTCTCTTGCTCCTAAGTTGGGTTTTCTCGAACTCGAACGCCTTAGCGTGAGGAGAGACCTAAGGAGCCTGCTCCACCGCGTCGATTACGAAATGTGATGACACACCTCCTCGCCGAAGTACCCCGTAATCGTAGCCCGAATTTACTGCTCCGTCTAACCCATTTTTTGCACTGGCTTTCGCACGATGAGCCATATCCCCGCCCCGACGAGGGCAACAATCACACCGGTGGCCACGGAAGGTAGTGGCAGTGCAACCACGAGCAACACGCAACCAACCAGCCCGCACCAGGAAACCCATTGGGGAATTCTTCGCTGGGAGGAATGCAGGCGAAGCGCCGCCAAATGCGCCAGGGCGTAGTAGCTGAGCACGCTGGCCGAGGAAAGCGCTACGAGCCAGAGTGGAGTGAGAGTGAGGGAGAGAACCATTGCCACCAGCGCTGTGGATATATCTGCAACAACCGGACTCGACGTTCTTGACCAGATTCGAGCAAGAACTGCGGGCATATCCCCGGCACCAGCCATGGCATAGGAAGTCCGAGAAAGCCCCGTCAGGATGGTCATCAGTGAGCCCAGACTTGCCAGTACGGCCACGCCGGCAATCACGGGGCTCCACGCTTCAGGAACGCTGTCGATGACGGGTGTGGCGCTCCGCACAATGCCCTCGAAGCCGAGTGCTGCCAGCAGCGCAGCGCCCAAGAAGGAATAGAGCACAATGACGGCCACGAGCGTTGCCACAATCACCCGGGGGAGCACAATGGTCGGGTTTTTTACCTCAGCCCCCAGGGTCGCCATTCGGGCGTAGCCGGCGAAGGCGAAGAACATCAGACCTGCCGCCTGCCACACTCCAAAGAAGCGAGTCCCGTCGGGAGTGCCCACCGTTTCTGCCGGCCATGGCACCCCGATAATGACTCCCGCCAATGCCGCAATCACGATGCAGGCGATCACCGTGGCCACCAGGGCTGTCGAGCGTATACCCGACATATTGATGACCGACAAAATCGCAATAAACGTGGGGGCGAGCCACGAAGCATTCTGTGGCGAAAGATAGGTCGCAGCGATGAGCGCAACGGCGGCTGCGGATGCCGTCTTCCCAATCACAAAAAACCATCCCGCTAGGAATCCAGCCCCCGGTGACACGTGCTCTTTCGCATAGGCATAGGCGCCCCCGGCTACCGGGGACAGGAAAGCGAGCTGCGCCATGCTCAATGCATTGAGCAGGGCAATGACACCTGCGAGGAACACAGCGAGAAAGAAAAATGGCCCCGCCCGCTCCACCACAGGTCCCCACACCCAAAAAACCCCGGCCCCGAGCATTGCGGATAGTCCGATTCCCGCAGCCCCGAGCGGGCCCAGTGTTCTCTTCAGGGTGGCCACTGGCACACTATAACGAGTCAACATATCGAAAAGGGAAACATGTCATACGGGTTAGAGGAGTTCGAGGAGCCTGAGCGGCCTCTGTATTCCTCCAAGCGTCGCACCGCAATGCGAGTGGTGGTGAGTGTGGCTATTCTCGCTTTGGTGTTGCCCGGTGTCTTGATTACCTGGGTCACCCAGGTTCAAACCGCCACGTATGCGTGTCAGGTAGCCACCGCCTACTACGCCCCGGGAGCGCTCGGATCCAGGGCGTCCTTCGAATGGAGCAGTGCAACCCTCATCGGCTGGAATTGCTATGCAGAAATACCCGGACAGGGCGACTATTTTGTCGCCTACCTCGGTGTGATTCCTGGAGCACCGCGCTTGATTCCTTTGACGGGGACCTAGGCCGCCCCGTCAAACATCGAGGTGACGGAGCCATCTTCGAAAACCTCTTTGATAGCGCGCGCTAGCAGCGGCGCAATCGGCAAGATTCGCAGGCGATCCCAGTGCTTGGCTGGGTCTAGTGGCAACGTGTCCGTCACCACAACCTCATCAATGAAATCGGACTGCAACACCGTGGAGGCGGGTTCAGAGAACACCGCGTGGGTTGCTGCGACAATCACGCTGGTCGCGCCGGCATTTTTCAGCGCCTGCGCCGCCTTCGCGATGGTGCGACCGGTGTCGATCATGTCATCGACGAGGAGACACACTCTGCCCGCTACGTCACCGACGATTTCGTGAACCGATACCTCGTTGTGGATTTTGGGATCCCGACGTTTGTGAATGATGGCCAGCGGTGCGCCTAACTTGTCGCTCCAGATGTCTGCCACCCGAACACGACCCATATCGGGGCTGACCACGGTCAACGTTGCGGGGTCGAGTTGTGACTTGAAATGCTCCAGCAGCACGGGCATGGCGAAAAGGTGATCAACGGGGCCGTCAAAAAATCCTTGAATCTGGGCTGCATGCAAATCAACACTCATGATGCGGTCGGCTCCCGCTGCTTTGAAGAGGTCAGCGATGAGCCTGGCGGAGATGGGTTCGCGACCGCGACCCTTCTTGTCCTGCCTGGCGTAGGGGTAAAAAGGCGCCACCACGGTGATCCGCTTGGCGCTCGCGCGCTTGAGAGCATCCACCATGATCAGCTGCTCCATCACCCACTCGTTGATCGGGTCGGTATGGGCCTGAATGACAAAAACATCGGAGCCGCGGACACTGTCGCCATACCGAGCATAAATTTCACCATTGGCAAAAGTCTTTGCGTCGGTGGGGACCAGTTCGGTGCCCAGTTCTTTGGCAACCGCCTCTGCTAGCGCGGGGTGAGCACGACCGCTCACCAAGACAAGATTTTTCTTTGGGGTGGCGGTAATGTTCGTCAACTATCTAGTGCCTTCTCCTGTGGTGGGCGGTCATCTTCACTTTTTACTCTTCCCCGCCTGCTTAGCTGCGATGGCAGCCGGCGAGCCTTCTCGGTTGTGTTCAACCCAGCCTTCAAGGTTCCTCTGGGGAGCAACACTCATTGCCAGCGCGCCCGGTCCCACACTGCGACGAACCACGGCTCCAGCGGCGGTGTAGGAACCATCACCCAATTCCACCGGCGCAACAAATACGGTGTGAGATCCGGTGCGAACCTGGGCGCCAATGGTGGTGCGATGTTTTGTCGACCCGTCGTAGTTCGCCGTTATTGCGCCAGCCCCAATGTTGGTGCCGGCGCCAATTTCTGCATCGCCGATATAAGAAAGGTGTGGAACCTTTGCCCCGGGACCCAGCGTGGAGTTCTTTACTTCGACGAAAGCCCCCACTTTTCCCTCGACCCCCACGACGGTTCCTGGACGAAGGAAAGAAAACGGGCCCACAGAAGCGTGTTCCCTAATATGAGCACCCACCGCATGGGTTCGAACCACGGAGGCGTGGGATTCCACGATGGTGTCCATCAGCGTGGAATCCGGGCCAATCGTGGCGTGGGAATCAACGCGGGTGGAGCCCTTGAGCTGGACTCCAGGCAGGAGAGTGACATCCGGCGCTAGTTCTACCGAAAGATCGATCATGGTGCTGGCCGGATCCACCACGGTCACGCCTTGGAGTTGCCAACCGCGAATAGTCATGCGGGTCAAGCGGGCTTGGACATCGGAGAGTTGCGCGCGATCATTGACTCCTTCCAAGAGCCACGAATCCTCAACCAGCACACCAGAGACTGAGTGACCGGCACGAGCCAGCGCTTGAACAATATCGGTCAAGTACTTTTCGCCCTGGACGTTGGAGGTTGAAAGCTCAGAGACGGCAGCCTGGGCAAGGGCCCGGTTCATCACATAGACACCAGAGTTGATTTCGGTGATGGCCCGTTCTTCAGCATTGGCATCTGACTCTTCCGCGACGCGCACCACATCACCGTGCTCGTTGCGTATAACGCGGCCATACCCGGTGGGGTCTTCGGGGATAGTGCTCATCAGCGTGAGAGAGGATCCTTGGCTGCGGTGGTGATCCACCACCGCGTGAATGGTGTCTGAATCGAGCAGGGGGACATCCCCGCTCATCACCACAACGTCCCCATCAAAGCCTTGCGGAAGTGCAGCCAAAGCCAACTCGAGTGCTCGCCCGGTCCCGGGGATGTCATCTTGATCCACCAGAATCGCGTCGGGAACAAACTCGGTCGCTACTCCAGCCACAGCGTCTCGATGGTGTCGCAAGACGACGGCGAGGTGATCTGGTTGCAACGCAGAAGCTGTAGCGAGCACATGCCCGAGCAGGGGAATACCGGAGAGTTCGTGAAGAACCTTCGCCGTTTCAGACTTCATCCGGGTGCCCTGACCGGCAGCGAGAACCACCACCGCGAGCGCCTGTTGCGTCATAACTCTATTTAAGCGCACATTCGCGCCCGCCAAGAACAGGGTTCTGATTTTGCTCCGCCCCCAGGATTCGAACCTAGACCTAACAGCTCCAAAGGCTGTCGTGCTGCCGTTACACCAAGGCGGAATGGCCAAAGGCCTCCTCCATTCTGCCAGAGGAAGGATAATGGTGTGATGACCGGGCCGAAAGATGATGTGGATCGCATCGTCGAAGCCTGGCAACGAGAACGCCCCGACCTGGACGTCTCCCCGTTGGAAGTCCTCTCCCGCGTAAGTCGGATAGGGAAAAGGGTCGAAACGTTTCGGAAAACCGCTTTCAAAACCAGCGGTTTGGAATCGTGGGAATTCGATGTGTTGGCTGCTCTTCGCCGGGCAGGTGAGCCGTTTCAGCTGAGTCCCAAAAATCTGTTGGCCGACACCCTGGTCAGCTCCGGTGCGATGACACACCGCTTGGGAAAACTCGAAGCAAAAGGCCTGGTCGCCAGAACCTCCCACCCCGAAGATGGGCGAGGGGTAGTGGTTAAACTCACGGCGAAAGGTCAAGCAGCCATTGATGTCGCATTTTCCACATTGATTGACGCCGAGCACGAGCTGCTGCGCTCGCTCCCCGAGCGAGACCGCGCCAACATCGCGGTTGCTCTTCGCGCGCTGAGCCTGGATGTTGAAAGCCGCTAAAAAAGCCCCACACCTCGACGTGAAATAATCGGGGTTCAACCCTAAGGACCCCGTGACCTCACACACTTCTTCCCGCCGCGCCCTTCACTGGTGGATTGGGCTTTCCGCATTGGCCATTGTCGCTCTCGACCAGGGCACCAAATGGTGGGCTGAATCCACCCTGGAGCTTCGTGAATACCACCCGGTGATTGGCGACCTGTTGGGCTGGAGGCTAATTTATAACCCCGGTGCCGCCTTTGGTTTAGCCTCCGATGCCACCTGGGTCCTGACCCTCGTCGCAGCGGTAGCGGTCGTTGCCCTGGTGGTCCTAGCTCTCCGGAGCTCCCAGATAGCGATGGGAATCGGCATTGCGGGAATGCTGGGTGGTGCCATCAGCCACCTGGGGGATCGCCTCTTTCGCGACCCCGGCTTCGGTGAAGGCCACATCGTGGACTTCATCGACTACGCCGGGTTCTTTATCGGCAATGTCGCCGATATTTTTCTGGTGGGCTCTGCCCTCTATCTCGTGACATTGAGCCTGTTTCAGAAGGACCCGGTCACACCAAATGAGCCCCCAGAGGAGTCGACACCGTAGGGAGGGGATGGTGACCTCTGGCCGCCAGCGCGGCTACCAGCTCGCCCTGATGGGAGCTATTGCTCGCAAGCATCACGCAGGTGGGTCCTGATCCAGACACCATCGCCCAAAGGGCTCGCACTTCCTCGCCATCGAGAACCGTCGTGAGGATGGGCGGATAAAGACTCACCGCCGCAGAGGCGAGATCATTCTCCAGGAAGGGAGCAAGGGCTTCGCCCTCGCCTGCGGCAAGTGCCTTCACCATCGGGCCTGGCAGCTCTTTGGGCAAAGTGGGCACCACCGCGCCTCGAATGTCATCAAGTCGCGCATACACAGCGGGTGTGGAGAGGTGGTGCGGGATAGGCAGCAACACCCAGTAAAAGAGGCCAGCCTCCAAGGGGGTGAGCTCTCCGCCATTTCCGCGACCCAGCGCGGTTCCTCCGTGGAGAGCGAAGGGGACATCAGCGCCCAAACCCTGGGCGATGCGGTGCAGATCTTCGGGGCTTGCAGCGCCGCCCCACAGCTCGTTGAGCGCCACCAGCGCCGCCGCCGCATCAGCGGACCCACCGCCCATTCCCCCACCCACGGGGATGGACTTGCTGATGTGAAGCGATGCAGCTCCGCTGTGTCCTATGACCTCTGCCAGCGCCTTAGCGCCGGCAATGACAAGGTTGGATTCATCTAGTGGCACATCGCCTAAGGGAACACTGCCCTCGATGGTGAGGGAATACTCTGGCGCTTCACGGACGCTGACGCTTTCCCACACGTCAACGGCGTGAAAAACCGTGAAGAGCTCGTGATAGCCGTCCGGGCCAGTGGGGCCCACGCGCAAAAGGGGATTAATTTTGCCAGGAGCTCGGGCAGTCACAGTGCGGGGCATGTGTGTAGGTTACCCGGGGTTTAGGGCTGATCAAGTGGGACGATTTCTGGAACGATCGAGCGATACACCATCATTCCCAGTATTTCTATGGCCAAGTGGACCACCACAACGAGGGGAATCAAGCCCCAGGTGTCTTGATCTAAGGCCATAGCAATGGGCAACATGATCACTCCTCCCCGGCCAGCACCCACAATCATGATGGCTCGTTTCTCCCCCGGAGTGAGGCTTGTCAGGATGCCAGCCAACAATCCCAGCGGGGCCATCAGGACGAAAAAAGCGAAGAAAAGGGGAACAAGGCGAAAGAGTTCCGGGAGCTCTTGAAGATGCCCAGGGACCCGGGACCAGAGAACCATCATGACCGCCACAGATATTGCCACCACCGTTGATGCACTCAAGCGCTCTCGGACTCTCGACGCCGGCGCAGACCGCGCGGCAAGCGCTTGAAAACCGAGCGCGATAATTCCTGGCACGACGATAACGAAGGCAATTGCCACGAAGGTGGGGGGTAAATCTTCAAACCTCAGGGCCCCGCCGCTCAGTCCGATTGCAAGGAGGGGGACAACCACGAGCTGCCCCACCAACAGCACGGGCTTGGCGCCAAGGACGCTTTCCACGTCGCCACCGGCCTGCTTCACGGTGGTCAAGGACAAAGCGACCCCGGGAGCCAGCAGGACCAGCAGCAACCCCACTTGAACATCCGGGTGCTGCCAGAGCACTCGAGAGAGCACAAAAGACACCGCGGGAACGACCAGGAGGTTCACCGAAAAAAGTGCCACCAATACTCGGGGTTTCGCTATGGCTTTTCCTAAGGAAAGCAACGGCAACGCCTGAACCACACAAAAGACCATGACGGCTAAGACCACCCACGTCACCGCATCAAGAATGGGGCTACTCCAGGGAACAAAAATCGCAAGCCCAGCTCCCACGATCACCGCTAATAAAATCCAGGCGGTGGACATCTGCCGAACCATCAGCGGGCCTGAACCACGCGAGCAAGTGCAACAAAATCTTCCACAGTCCACGCTTCACCGCGATCGGTGGGTAAGAGACCTGCCCGCTCAATCACTTCTGTGACCGAATCAGGTCCCAGGTATTCCGCAAGCGCCCCCCTAGCCATCTTTCGCCGAGTGCGAAAGGCGTGGGTAACTAACTCATCCATAATTTTTCGCAATGCCTCGTCCCCGGGCGGTGGAGTGGCGTCCATCGCGACCAACAGAGAGTCAACATTGGGGACCGGCCAAAAAACCTGCCTGGACACAGGGGCTGCCACGCTCCAGCGACCAAACCACCCTGCCTTCACGCTGGGCGACCCATACGCTTTTGAGCCCGGATGTGCCGCGAGGCGTTCTGCGACCTCTGATTGCACCATCACCAGCACCCGCCTCAGGGTGGGAAAGGTGCGAAGCAGGTGCAAGACGATGGGAACGGCAGTGTTGTAGGGGAGGTTTGCGACCAACACTGTCGGTGGCACCGGAAGCTCGAGAACGTCCATCGCATCTGCCTCGATGACGTTGCAGTGAGAGTGTGGTTGGTGGTCGGAGATGGTCTGTGGCAATAAAGCAACAAGCCGCGGGTCAATTTCGATCGCGGTCACAGCAGCTCCCACATCGAGAAGCCCCAGGGTGAGTGAGCCTAACCCCGGGCCCACTTCGAGGACATGATCGCCCTCGCGCAGACCAGCAGCAGCAACAATCTTTCGCACTGTGTTGGCATCGTGGACGAAGTTCTGGCCCAGTTTTTTTGTCGGGGTAACCCCTGCGCGCTCTGCCAGTGCTCGGATTTCGCTTGCTCCGAGCAGAGGCGTGGGACTAGGCACTCTCTTGCTCCTGGGTGGGAGGAAAAAGAGAGGGGTTGTCGAAGGGGCCATAAACATCGATGGTGTTCGCGGCAATCTGGGCCGCCAACAGGCTTTCCTCCATCCCCAGCGTGTCTGCCATGGAACGCAGAGTGTAGGGAACCATGTAGGGGCTGTTGGGTCGGCCCCGAAACGGTGTGGGGGTGAGAAAAGGCGTATCGGTCTCAATGAGAATCTGGGATTCAGGCATCACTCTGAGTGCGTCTCGAATGCCTTCAGAGTTTTTAAAGGTGACGGTTCCCGAGAACGACGCATACCAACCTTCCGCCGCCAAAATGTGTGCCAAGTCGCCATCTCCGCTGTAGCAATGAAACACCGTCTTGGCCGGCGCACCCACCGTGCGCAGCAGGGACACCACGTCGTCGTGCGCATCGCGGTCATGGATTTGGAGTGCCAAGTTATGCTTTTTTGCCAACGCAATGTGGGCGAGAAATGCCTCGCGTTGAGCGTCCTGGCGCTCGGGCTCGGTTCGAAAGTAGTCAAGACCTGTTTCCCCGATCGCCACCACGCGAGGCTGGGTCGCAAGTTCGTCCAACACCGCCATCGCCGAATCGAACTCCCCCGCCTCCATCAGCTGGGGGGCTTCATTGGGGTGGATCGCTATCGCTGCCAAAACACGGGGTTCCCGTGCCGCAAGTGCTGCCGACCAGCGTGACGTTTCCACATCCGTGCCGACTTGAACTACTCCCAACACTCCCACCTCGACGCTTCGCTCGAGATGCTCCCCATACGACATGGGGTTATCGCCATCGGCAAATTCAAGGTGGGCGTGATTGTCATACACCCCCACGGTCAAACGATCCGGTGCCAAGGGGTAGGCGATGGCTCTATCCCCAGCCTCATAGCTTCCCCGGGTGCGGATGTGGGTGGGGAACTCTTTTTCCGCCGAGGCCATGGCTTTAGCTGTCTTGCTCAATACGGGGAAAAAGCGCAGCAAGCTCCGTGATCGCAGACCCTTCGGGCAGCAGGCCAAAAGTTCCCGCGTCCGTGATGTTCTGATCTCCTACTGCACCCAGGGAAGTAGCGGCACCGAGGCCATCCCAGAGTTTTCCGGTGGCTTGGGGCATAAACGGCGACAGAGTCACAGCGAGGCAGCGAAGCGCGTCCAGCGAGGTATACAAGACGGCATCCAAACGCTCTGACTGTGCTTCATCTTTGGCGAGAACCCAGGGTTCTTGCTCGGTGATGTATCCATTAACGTCTTCAACAATTCGCCAGAGTGCGGCCAAGGCCTCGTGGGGGGCGAAGGCGTGCATTGCGGAATTTGCGGCGGCAACGGCCTCCGTCATTGTCTTAGCGATTGCCTGATCAGAAGGTGTCGGTGCGGGCATGACCGGAACGACACCTGCACGGTAGCGATTCACCATCGCAATAACCCGGGAGGCGAGGTTTCCCAACCCGTTGGCAAGCTCGGATTCATAGCGGGCGGAGAGGTCTTCCCACGAAAAGGAGCCATCCGAGCCGAAGGTGATGGCGCGCAAAAAGTAGTAGCGGAAAGCATCCGATCCAAACACGTCGGTGATATCTGTGGGTGCGATACCGGTCAGCTTCGATTTCGACATTTTTTCGCCCCCCACCAACAGCCAGCCATGAGCGAACACCTTCTTCGGCGGCTGGAGACCAGCAGCCATCAACATGGCAGGCCAGATAACAGCGTGGAAGCGGGCAATGTCCTTACCCACTAATTGGACAGCGGGCCACTTTTTCGCAAACGCTTCGTCATCGCTTCCCCACCCGGTGGCGGTGATGTAGTTCAAGAGCGCCTCAAACCACACATAGGTGACGTGCTGGGAATCAAAGGGAACTTCGATGCCCCAGTCGATATTGGAGCGCGATATGGAAAGGTCGTCTAATCCGCGGTTAACAAAGGCAATAATTTCGTTGCGAACACTGTTGGGTTGGATGAAATCTGGCTGGGCGGCATATAAATCGAGCAAATCCTGCTGGAAAGTGCTCATCTTGAAGAAATAGTTTTCTTCCTTCAACACCTCAACCGGTCTCGAGTGAACGGGGCAGAGTTTGGAACCCTCAAATTCCCCGGTACCGTCTTCCAAATCAGCCAGAGGCTTATATTCCTCGCACCCCACGCAGTAAAAACCTTCGTACTCGCCCTGATAAATAAAACCCTTGTCGTGCAAAAGGGTCAAAAACTTCTTCACAGCACTTTCATGCCGCTCATCCGTGGTGCGGATGAAATCATCGTTGGCTAAATCCAGAGTTTTCAGCAGTGGTTTCCACGACTGCTCGACCAATCGGTCCGCCCACTCCCGGGGGGTAACCCCGTTGGCTAAGGCGGTGCGCATAATTTTTTGACCGTGCTCATCCGTCCCCGTGAGAAACCAGGTCGGTATGCCGCTTTGGCGCATCCAGCGCGACAGCGCGTCGGCCGCTACTTCGGTATAGGCGTGGCCAATATGCGGCACGTCATTAACATAAAAAATCGGTGTCGCGATGTAAAAGCTGTCGCTAGGAGAAGTGGCCATCGAGGCTCAATCCTACGGGTGCGCGCTGATACTCGCGCTATAAAGCTCTCGTTTGGGCAGACCCGTAGCTTTCGCAACCTGCGCACACGCATCCGAGCGCTTGATTCCCTCGCTCATCTTCGCGCTCACCTGGGCCACCGCTTCCGCCACGCTGATTGCCTCTTCGTGCCTCCCGCCGATCACCACCACAACTTCACCCTTGGTGCCCTCGCCAAACTTCTCGGCAAGTTCTGAGAGCGTTCCCCAGGCCACTTCTTCAAACATTTTGGTGAGCTCCCGCACCACACACGCAGGCCGATCAGCTCCCAACACAGCGGAAGCATCCTGGAGGGTGGATGCGAGCCGGTGGGGGGATTCAAAGAACACCATGGTTCGAACTTCCCCTGCGAGTGACTCGAAGTAACCGACTTTGCCCTTTCGTGGCACAAAACCTTCGTGAATGAAACGATCGGTCGGCAATCCACTGAGCGCCAGCGCGCTGATTCCCGAACTGGGTCCAGGGATAATCGACACAGGAACCTGGGCTTGTCTCGCCGCCTGGACCATCGCAAAACCGGGGTCAGAAATTCCTGGCATTCCCGCGTCGGAGACAAATACCACCTGAGATGTCCGCGCAGCAGATAACACCTGGTCGATGACAGCGCTCTCGGAGTGCTCGTTAGCCACGACAAACGAGGCGTGATGTTCCACCCCAAGAATGGACAGCAGCTTCTTGGTGACCCGGGTGTCTTCGGCCACGATCACGTCAGCCGAGCCCAGTGTCTCCTTCAACCGGGGGCTTGCGTCCCCGATGTTGCCGATCGGTGTGGCAGCGAGGATCAGCATGGGTTCATTGTGTCAGTTGCGCTCGCAGCGCTGCCAGCTCCGTCACGGGCAACGCACATGTGCCGCGTTCACACAGATATGCCGTGGGAGTACTGGCCTCGAGGCGCCCCTCCATAATGGTGCACCCGATTTTCAGGAACTCTGCTGCCTGGTCCGGTGTGACAACAAGCGATAGGGTCCCCGCCGGGTTCCACGACCGGGCCATGTCGGAGAGTTCGCCCCCCTGATCGCCCACCACCACCAGTTCGCGCTCTGGTGCAAGAAACTCGGTGACAAAACGCAACACGCCCCCCATGCCCAGGGGTTGCTCGAGAGCGTGAGAAAGATAGGGCGATACAAACGACAGCGCAATTTCTCGCAGCTGCGGCGAGGAGGTGAGATGGGACAGCTTAAGCAGAGCCAGCGCCATCAGGCTGGCCCCGGAGGGGCTCGCCCCTTCAGAAATATCACCGGGGCTCTGACCCGGCGTGGCCAAACCCTGTGCCACCAAGACGGGGTCCACCCCCTCGTAGTCGCCCTCCATCGCTCGGGTCAGCAGGGTGGCAGCCTGTTGGATATAGACCGCTTTCCCCACGGCACACCCGAGCTCGAGGAGCCCGAGCGCGAATCCTCCGTAGTCCTCCAGGGTTGCAGGGGCAGAGCTGGGGATGCCCTCTCGAGAAAGGCGCACGAGAGAACCGTTGGCGTCCACATGATTGCCCCACAGCCACCGGGCTATTTGCTCCGCCAGCTGACCGGGATTTCCCAAGACGCCCGCCCGATGGGCGGCGGCAAGGCCTTCGAGGGCGAGCCCATTCCATCCGGTCACGATTTTGCTATCCAACGCTGGCGGTTGTAGCCCGGCTCGCCCGGCGGCATCCAGCAGGTAATAGCCCCCCTCACTGGAGTGGCCTGCGATCGTACTTTCGCTGTCTTGACCGCTTGCAAACCCCGTCCCCACGAAGAGATGGTCTCTCAAGAAGGACACGAGTGAACCAGCGGTTTCCCTGTCGCCTGTTCGGGAGTAAGCCAAGAGCAACCCCGCATTGTCGACCAGCATTCGCTCGTAATGCGGGTTGCTGAAATCAGCGTTGGTGGAGTAGCGAAAGAAACCCCCTTCCACCGGGTCATAGATATCTGTGTTCACATAGAGCGCAAGTGTTCTGTGAGCGAGTTCACGCGAAGTTCCTGGAGCCAGCTGGTCATAGCTGATCAGGAAATTAAGCACCGGGGCGAGAGGGAATTTTGGCGCATGACCGAAACCACCCGACCCGGGATCTTCCTGCCCAGCGATATGCAAAAAGACATTGTCTAGATCTGTGGCGGAGGGCACCGGATGAGTTTCCGAGGCAATGACGCTTCGGGCTTGACCTAGAGCCTCGACCAATCCAGCAGAAGAGTGAAGGACATCTTCGCGGTTCTCCCGCCACGCCTGCGACACCGCTGTAATGGCCTGGGAAAACGAGGGCAGGCCATCGCGAGGCTCCGGTGGCAAATACGTCGCGGCGTAAAACGCATGGCCCTGGGGGGTAGCGAACACGTTCAGGGGCCACCCGAGCTGGCCGGTAAAAGCAGCCGCTTGCGCAAGATAGGTCGCATCGACATCGCCGTGTTCTTCACGGTCCACTTTGATGGCGACAACACTGTCGTTCAGAAGCTGTGCAACGTCCGGGTCGTCAAAGCTCTCCCGGGACATCACATGACACCAGTGACACGTGCGATACCCGATCGAAATCAGGATGGGAACATCCCGGCGTTGCGCTTCGGCAAACGCTTCATCTCCCCAGGGATACCAATCCACCTCCTGGTGGGAATGGGACTCCAGGTAGGGACTTACCGCCCCCGCCAAACGGTTGGTGCGCTGGTTACCAGTTGCCATCATCCGGGTGGGTTCCAACCCTCCGGCCCGAGTCCATTGCCACCATGGCAGCCATGTCTTCTGCATCCAACGCAAAGGTGAAGACATCGAGGTTCTCTGCCATTCGCTCTTGACGAACGCTCTTGGGGAACACGATTACCCCCTCTTGCAGGTGCCAGCGCAACACCACCTGTTGGATGGTTTTGTCATGCTTAGCGGCAATGTCGATCAATCCTGGCAACTCGGCAAGCTCATACTTGCCCTGACCTAGGGGACCCCAGGCCTCGGTCAGAATGCCCTTTTCCTCGCCAAAGGCGCGAACTTTGCGCTGTTGGAAAGCGGGGTGGAGTTCCACCTGGTTGATAGCGGGGACAATGCTTCCCGCCTCAAGAATCTTCTCCATGTGCTCGGGTTCAAAGTTGGAGACCCCGACCGCTTTGGTCAAACCCTGGTGGAAAAATTTCTCCATCTCCAACCAGGTCTCGACATACTTTTCCCTTAGCGGGGCTGGCCAGTGAATCAGGTAGAGGTCAACATAATCCAGACCGAGTAATTCCAGGGAGGTGTTAAGTGCCGTTGCGGCACTGTCGCTGCCCTGGTCTGAGTTCCAGAGCTTCGTCGTGACGAAAAGCTCCTCGCGGGGAATTCCACTGGCGGCGATCGCACGACCGACCGCTGCTTCGTTGAGATAAATCATCGCGGTGTCGATGTGGCGATATCCGAGCTCGAGTGCGTCGAGGACGACCCGTTTGCACTCGTCGTCATCAACCTTGAAAACACCAAGACCGAGTTGCGGGATTTGATCTCCGGTGTTCAACGTGAGGCACAGTTGGTTCTTGGGAGTCTTCATATCACTATCCTCACACGTTTCGACCCTCGGGGGAAAGAAGAAGGAGGAGGCAGCAGGGCTGCCTCCTCCTTCTCTGACGCTGGTGTGGCTGGGGTGTTACTTCGAAGAAGTCGCGTTGACTTCGTAAGAAGTGTTGGTGGACTCGAAGAAGTTCACCAACTGCAAGGTGTCGTTTGCCGTGGCCATCCACTTCGCGGGGTTGGACACGTTGTACTCGGTCTCAAAGCCCAGCTCTTCCAAACGACGATCCGCCAAGTACTTCACGTACTGGTTGATGTAGTTGGCATTCAGTCCGAGGATTCCACCGGGAAGCAGGTCGTGGTTGTAAGCCTCTTCCATCTCCACAGCATCGAGAATCATCTGGCGGATTTCCGCTGCGAACTCGGGAGTCTGCAGGTCGGGGTTTTCTTCCAAAACAGTCAGAATCAGGTTCATTCCAAACTTCAAGTGGAGGCTTTCGTCCCGAACAATCCAGTCCACAAGAGATCCGAAGTTACGCAACAGGTTGCGCTGGCGGAAGCTCAAAGCAACCATGAAGCCCGAGTAGAACCAGATGCCCTCGAGGATGACGTTGTAGGCAACGAGGTTGCGCACGAAGTCTTGCTTACCTTCGGTCGTGGTGATGTCGATGGTTTCTTCTGTCATCCGCTTGATGAACTTGACCTCAAAGTCTTCTTTGCGGGCCATCGAGGGAATGTCGACGTGAGAGGCGTAAGCCTTCTCGCGGTCGATGGGGAAGGTTTCGAGCACATACTCAAAGCTCATGCAGTGATTGGCTTCTTCCCACATCTGCTTCGCGAGGTACAGGTGTGCCTCGGGAGCATTGATGTAGGGGTAGACGCCGAAGGCGAGGGCCTTGTTGACCAAGAGCTCGCTGGGGTTGAAGTAGCTCATCAAGAAGGTGATGGCGTGACGTTCTTCATCCGTCATCTTCTTGAAGTCTGCGATGTCCTCGCCCAACTGAATTTCGTTGGGGAACCAGGTGTTAGCAACAGCCTGGTCGTAGAGGTCCATGGCCCACTGATATTTCACGGGCTTGAGAAGAAGTCCTTCTTGTACGCCCTGTCCGAGAATGCCCATTATGTGCTCCTTAGTTCGTGTTGATGAGGTAGTTGTTGAGGTTTTACTGGCAGCTGTCGCATTGCAACAGATCCATGGGGTCCACCGGGACGGAGTAACCCCCGACGGTGGTGTCGGTCGTCGAGTCCATTACTCGCCTGCCTTCGATGCTCCGCCGAAACCAAAGCCTTTTTTCGGGCTTGAGGCTGCAGCGACGGGCTCAGCAGTGCTCGCGGATCCAAAGCCCTTTTTGGGGGCAGAGGAACCCGAGCCATTGATCTGCTCAGATTTGTTGACCTTTACCGTGGACTGCTCTGCCGTGTGGCGGGGCTTCATGTGCAGGTAATAGGTGGTCTTGACGCCGCGCTTCCACGCGCCGGTGTAGATCGACATCAAGTCGTCGATGTCTCTGGTCTCCAGATACATATTGCGACTGATTGCCTGGTCGATCCACTTCTGTGCCCTGGCAGCCACCTCGAGGAACGAGTAGGGCGAGAGCTGGAAGCTGGTTTTGAAGGTTTCCTTCATCTCCGCAGGAATCGAATCGATGTTCTGGATGTCGCCCTGGTTGCGAAGAATGTCTTCACGGGTGGATTCCCACAGTCCGCGCTCGCGGAGTGCTTCCACCAGGTTGCGGTTGACTTCCAAGAACTTACCCGAGCTAGTCGATCGGCTAAAGATCTGGGAGAACTGTGGGTCAAGACCAGGAGTTGTCCCGGCAACGAGCCCAATGGATGCTGTGGGAGCGATAGCCATCAAGGTGGCGTTACGCATACCGCCCTTGACTTTCTCCCGCAGACGATCCCAGTCCAAACGCGTAGTCCGGTTGACCTCCACGGGCACACCGCGGTCTGCTTCGGTCATGTCCACGGTGTCGAGAGGGACGATTCCCTGCGACCAACGTGACCCCTGGAAGTTGGGGTAGGAACCGCGTTCTTGAGCGAGGTTCGCTGACTCGTCAATCGCCGCATAGGACACGTGCTCCATGATTTCGTCGATGAGGTCATAGGCCTCTTCGCTTTCATAGCTGTGGCCAAAACGCTCGATTACATCGGTAAAGCCCATCACGCCCAGACCCACGGCGCGGTTTTGTTCATTCGAGTGGTCTGCTTCAGCGACGCTCGAGCGGGTGATGTCGATCAGGTTATCGAGCTGGCGGACCGCAATGCGGGCGCTCTCTTCGATTTTGACCCAGTCCATCTTCCCATCCAGCACGTGCTGGGAGAGGTTGATGGAGGCGAGGTTACAGACCGAAACGTTATCCACGTCTTGCGGGAGACAAATCTCGGTGCAGAGGTTGGAGAGGTGGATGGTGCCGGAGTTGTTGTTGATGGCCCGGTTGTTGATCGTGTCTTTCCAGGTCAGCCACGGGTGGCTGGAGCCCTGCAGAGAAACGAGAATCGCCTTGAACTGCTCCTTGGCACCCATTTTCTTGAACATCCCGAGCTTGCCGGCTTCTGCCATTTCGACATATTCTGCATAGCGCTTAGAGAAAGCGGAGCCATAAAGCTCGTTGAGGTCGGCGACCTCGAGGGGGTCAAAGAGATACCAGGGCTCGTCGTTCTCGACGCGCTTCATGAATTCGTCAGAAATCCACACGGCTGTGTTTGCCGTACGGGTGCGACGGTAAGGATCTCCAGAGTTCGCGCGAAGGTCGAGGAACTCGGGGAAGTCCATGTGCCAGTTCTCCATGTAGAAGCACAGTGCTCCAAACTTCTTTCCGCCGCGGCTGACCGCACGCAGAACGGAGTCAATGGTGTGCATGAAGGGGATAGGCCCTGTGGAGCTGGTGTTGTTGGAGCGAATGGGTGAACCCTGCGCACGCAACTTGGTCACGGCTAGTCCGATACCGCCGGTGCCCTTGGTGAGCCACATGACATCGCGGGTGGTCTTTGCGATGTGCTCAATGTCGTCCTGCATTTCCATGACAAAGCAGTTGGCGAGCTGGGGGTAGCTGGTGCCACCGTTGACGAGCGTGGAACCGGCTGCCAAGTACTCGAGCTTCGACATTTTTTCGTAGAACCTCAGCGCGTGCGTGGTGGGTTCTTTTTCGTTCAGAGACAGACCCATGGCGATTCGCATCCAGAAGTACTGGGGAACCTCAAGCGGGTCGCCATTGCGACCTTTAACGCCGTAGCGGTTATTCAAGGTGACCACACCGATGTACTTGAAAAGTTCATCACGGCTGGGCTCCAGCGCTGCTGCGAGGGTGTCGAAATCAAACATCTGGAGGAGTCGCTCGTCGAGCAGGCCTTCCTCGACACCGCGCCTCACATTTTCCTCAAAGTGCTGAACGTGCAGGGCTTTGAGCTCTTCGGGGGAGGTGTAATCGCCGAGGACCCTCTTGTAAATGGTCTTCACCAGCAGGCGGGCTGCGACAACATCGAAAGCAGGGTCATCTTTGACGTTCTGCAGAGCGACCTGAATGACCGCTTCGTCGAGCTGTTGGGTGGTGATGCCATCGAAAAGGGTCAATTCCAGCTCGCTGCCGATCTGGGTAACCCAGGAAATGGAGTCTTCCAGGCCTTCTGCTGCGCGCTCGATGGCCAGGTTTATTTTGTTAGCGTCATACGGCTCTCGTTCTCCGTTGCGCTTCACCACCATGATGTTCATCTGTTTCTCCTCTGCGTTTCCCTCTGGGGACCACTATTTTTCGACTATTTGGTTGTTTTTCTGTCCCACACGGTGCTCAGAGGGCACTTTACTTAGTGACAGCTCAACCACTATATATGCCGGTCCTGACAAATCACAGACCCCATATCTTGTGGGCGTGTCATCCACACCTGTGGACAACTTCGCGGGGTTATCCACAGTGTCTCTCTGTTTTTTGCTCCCCCGGTTGCCACTGTTTCAGGCACCTCTGACACCCGCGCCCGGCAATAGGCTGGGCAGACTGTGAAAAAGTATGCTGACCTGTTGAAAACTCGTGGTGTTGCCGCAATTATTTCCGCACAGCTCACCGCCAGGCTCCCCTCCGGGATGCTCTCGTTGGCCTACCTTCTGCACATCGAACACATCTTTGACTCCTATGGCCTCGCAGGCCTGGTGCTCGCCGCCACCAGCCTGGGGCAAGCACTCGCAGGACCCCTAACATCGCGGTGGATGGGCTACTGGGCCATGAGGCCCGTCATCAGCCTCACCATCGCTGTGTCCTTGATCGCCATGGCGGGCATGGCGTTTGGTGACTTTCCCCTGGGCGGATACATCGCCATCGGGTTTGTCGGTGGTCTCGCGACCCCGCCCATCCAGCCAGCGGTTCGCACGATTTACCCCACCATGGTGAACTCCAAACAGCTCACCCCTTTATTTTCCCTCGACGCTTCAGCCCAGGAAATCATTTGGATTGCAGGGCCGGTGGCCACGACCTTCATTGCCACGCAGATTTCCACGACCTGGGCAATTATGGTCGCCGGGATGTTTCTTATTGGAGGCGGAGCGTGGTTCCTTTCCTGCCGCGAAGTAGGCACGGTCACCATCCCTCCCAGCCGCAGCAAAATGGGCGTGGTGTTGAAGAAACCAGCAGTTCTTCTCGCCACCGTCGTCGGGTTTCTTCTTATCGGCGCGGCTGCCGCCGTAGAGGTCGCTGTCGTATCGGTCTTTGGTGAACAAGGGGCCCAAGCCGGTTATGTCCTGGCTATCTGGGCTTTTGGCTCGATCATTGGAGGGTTAGCGCTCGGTGGCCTTCCCATTGGCCCCTGGGCACTCGCAACCAGGATGGCCGTTGTGTTCATCGGCATTGCGCTGGCAGGGCTGATCCTCGACTTCTGGTGGATTTCCTTCGCCCTCTTGATTGCTGGAGCAGGGATTGCCCCCGCCCTGGCGGTAATGTTCGCCATCGTGTCCTCGAGTGTGAAGTTTTCCGAAACGGCCGAAGCCTATGGCTGGATGGGTTCGGGCCAGCTCGTGGGCGCAGCGTTGGGTTCCGCTATTGCCGGCTTTGCCATCGATGGTTTCGGATCTCTCGGCGGTTTCCTTGCCGCAGCGTGTTTCGCGCTTCTCGGTGCCATCGTGGCCAGTGTTTTTGTGAAGGCCCACCCCGACCTGCGAGGAAAAGATCCCTCGCCCATTCCGGACACCGCACCAATCGTCACCATCATCAGCGAGCCCTAGGGCCTCTTCCGCACTAGCTAACCGGGTCCCCCAAGGCTCCGAGAAGATACTCCTGTGCTGTCATGGAGGCTTTGCGGTCCCTGGCATGTTGGCTGTTGAAAGCGTCGGTGCCATCGATGCCGCACACATTCAGGATGTCTCTCGCCCCACCGGGGTGGGCATCAATCCAGGTGGTGAAGTCATACACAACACCATCAATCACGCTCCAACAACGTGTGGCACTCGCGTTCTGGGCAACGAGATCCATCGTGTAAAGGGCTGGCGCAGAATCAGGGACCGAGGTTGCGATGGGCTCTGCCGGGACTGATTCCACCTGGCCAGGAGTTTCACTCGGTGCGCTGACCTCTTCTGTAATGCGGGGCTCCCAGGTGGCAGCGGCACCGGAGTGACCGGCGAGCACGGTGAAGATCGTCAGCACCACTCCCAGGGCAATAACCGCAAGCGCGAGCACCCGGGAAATCCAGCGCATCACCGGGGTTGTCGCCCGCGCGATGAGCGCCCACACCAGACTCACAACAGCGAAGCCAATCGCCACGGGAACGACGTTTTCCCCCAGTTGCGCATGTTCGCCCGGGGACCCCACCCGGGATTGAAGAGCTTCTCCCGACTGTTCGGCGATAAAGGATGAGGCGGCGGCAAGGAAGGAAAACACCAGTCCCACGGGGACAAAAGCCCTCCGGAGCTTCGGCACAATAATCACCAGAACCATGGTCACTGCTGCGAGGGGAGCCATCACGACAACGACGTGGTTAATCAGTGGATGCAGTGGCAAGCCGGTGAAGAGGTCAAAGATTCCGGTAGATTCTGGGGGCATGGGGCAAGCGTAGATTTGAAAACTATGAAGGGGCCAAAGAAGGCCCGAGAAATGCCCCAGAGAAAGCGCGAGGGAGTAACGCCATGAATCAGATTCCACTCGCCCGTCGAATTCGCGCCGGACTTGATATCGTCGCCGGGCTGACCATTGTCGCCGCCTTCATCGTGCTGTTGACCGACCAGGTGCAAACGGGCAGCTTTGAACCGGGCAAGCATTTCGCCTATCTCACCAACCAGACCAGCTACTCCAACATTGTGGTTTTGTTGGCCGGCGGTTTTCTGGCTTTATCCCGGCAGGCGGACACTGTTTTATACACGACAGTCAGAGCCAACTTTGTTGCCTACGCCTTTGTCGTGGGGGTCGTCTACAACGCCTTGCTGCGTGGGCCCGATGACTTTGGTTTTCACAACGAAGTCACCCATGTTGTGATTCCGGTCTATTTAGTGACCGATTGGGTGATGCGTAGCGCTCGGCCTCGCATCGGCTGGAAGACGGTCTGGATTGGAATTTCCTACCCCGTGGTCTGGGTGGGCGTCACGCTCCTCAGAGCCCCCAGCGTCGAATGGTACCCCTACTTTTTCCTCGATCCCACGGGACCCAACGGGTGGGCCGGAGTGGGCGTTTATGTCCTCGCGATCACCGTGGTGTTCGCGGGACTCATTTCCGCGCAGGTTGCCCTCAATCACGCCCAGGCGCGCAAGAGAGAAACCATTCCGCCTTTTTCGACGAAGACCACGATTTCTTATCTGGAGAAGTAGCCCGTAGACCCCATCGAGGGGGTCAGTCCTGGTCCGGCTTTTTTTTGAGGGTTGAAAAAATACCAAACCCACCCCAGCCGAGTAGGACGATGGTCGCCACCCACGCAAGCGTTGCATTTGCCTCAAAAGCTTGCTCGCGGATGGTAATCCACAAAGCAAGGGAGAGAACACCGGTAATCAGGTAGGGGTTGCGCATGCCCCCATGCTAGACCGGGGCAGAAGCGCGCGGGAAACAGCCCGATGCGGGGAAGCTACACTTTTTCCATGTCCAAACCCTGCATTGTTATCGCATCCTTCCAGCCCCTCCCGGGGAAAACCGCCGAACTCGTTGCCCTGCTCGAGAGCGTGATTCCCCAGGTTCACCAGGAAGAAGGGTGTGAGCTATACGCCCTCCACCAGGAAGTCAGCGGAAAACTCGTGATGATCGAAAAGTGGACCACCCAGGCCCATTGGCATGTCCACAACAACGCCCCTTCGGTGGTAGCGATTCAAGCAGGCCTTCCCGGCCTCCTTGATGGGACGGTTGTCGTCGAGGAAATGTATGGCCACGAAGTGGGAGACGCTACAAAAGACCGGCTCTAGGTGCGCTCGATGGGTTGCTTCTGGATGTGAGGGAACACGCCTCGGCTACGGGGCAAAATTCCACGCCAAAGCTACTCTTAGGGGATGGACACCCTGTATGGTTCCGTCATTATTCGCCCAGCCCAGCCTGATGAAGTAGCCGGGCTCATGGAGCAGTCCACCGCGCTTTTGAGCTCCCTTTACCCGGTGGAATCCAATCACCTGGTGTCTGCCGCAGAGCTCACCGGTGACACCGCGGTGTTGCTGGGGGCGTTTCTCGGGCAAGCTCCCGTGGGAATGATTGGTCTTGTGGACTACCGCGAGGACGGGTATGCCGAGGTCAAACGTCTTTTTGTCTCCGAAGTCCATCGGGGTGCAGGCATCGCCACCGCCCTAATGGCGGAGGTCGAAGCCCTGGCTATGGGCTGGGGGCTCTCGCGGGTGTTACTCGAAACAGGGGTGAAACAGCCCGAATCGCTGTCGCTCTATTCCCGTTTGGGTTATGCGCAGCGCGCCGCTTTTGGTCGCTATCTCGAGGATGAGCACTCGGTATTCATGGAGCGAACCCTCACCGCGTAGCGGTGAGGGGATATCGCCATGACGGTCACGTTGCCCACTCTTTCCTGGGGCAATCCGCAGGCCACCCATCACGCGCTCATGATTCACGGGTTGGGGTCTTCTGCGGCCACCTGTTGGCAGGTAATGGAAGCCCTGGCAGAAGAGGGGTATCACGCCGTAGCCGTCGATCTGCGTGGCCACGGTCAAGCCCCTCGCACCAGCACCTATCGCATAGCTGATTTTGCCAGCGATGTAGCGCTTGTCACCCCTCACCGTGAGGGGCCATGGGATGTGGTCATCGGGCATTCCATCGGTGCAGCGAGCGCCGTGGTTGCCGCGTCACAGCATCCGAAATGGACCAGACGATTGGTCTTGATTGACCCAGCCCTGGATCTGGATGACCAGACCCGTAACGAAGTGCTGGAAAATCAACGGCTAGGGCACTTAGTCCACGGCGTTGAAAAGGTTCGCGATCTCAATCCGCACTGGCATCCCCTGGATGTTCAGCTGAAGGTTCAGGCCAATCAGCAGGCAAGCCTGTGGGCCCTGGAGGCAGCGGTAAGAGATAACGCTCCCTGGAATGTGATGGAACACGCCCACTCTCTCACCCTCCCCACCCACGTCATCGGCGGGGAAGAGGAACGGGGCAGCATGTTTTATGGACACGAGGCAGCCGCCATGATGGCCGCCCACGACACCTGGAGTTATGACCTGATACCAGGTGCTGGACACAGCGTGCACCGAGACAAACCAGCGGAGACGATTGCATCCCTTAGAGGGTTTCTTGCGACGAGCTAGCGCGACGCTGTTTTTATCAGCCCGGTCGGCGGGCTCGGGTCGTTAACGATCAAGGCGATCGCCTGCGCCATCGTGGGCCGAACCACATGGTCTGCCCCCTCGACCCTCGTGGTCGTCACCCCGCGCATTCTCTCCAGGACCCTTAACCCGGCAGGGGCGAGGAATGGGTCCCTCGTGCCATAGACCAAATCAATCGGGGCTTTCACCTGAGCCAGATCAGTCACCGTTGTTTGAGATTCGATGCACTGCTCTAGGGAAAGAGTGAACGCTCGCCAGTTGTGCTCAGACACTTCGATCAGGTTCTTGATCGGTGAGAGGCGACTCAGTGCCCTGGCGCCCGCTGTCGTGAAGGATCGGTTGGCTCTCATGTAGTCATAGAGCTTTCGATACGCATCCATCTGCAAGCGCTCCAACGGATCAAGTACAGTTTCTCCCGCCAAATACACCGGTGGTGCTACCAATACGAGGTGTCGAACAAGGCCCGGTTTCTCCGCGGCATACCGGTTGGCAATCAGGGCCCCCAAGGAATGCCCCACCAGTGTCATGGGTCCCTTGATGCGCAGTGAACCCAGTGTCGAAGCCACCGCTGCGACATGTTCCTCGAGTGTGAAGCGAGCTTTCGGTGGATTAGGGGATGCGCCAAAACCCAGGAGATCCAGCGCAATTACTCGGTGGGTGGTTTGTAGCAGGGGGATGGCGTGTATGAAAGTCACCGAGGAAGAAGCAATCCCATGGAGCAAAACCACCGTGGCGCCAGAGCCCACATCCACCGCGACATGGAGGCGAGGGGATCGATTCAACCCCAGAAACTCAGCCCATCGCATGTGATTAGTATTCCCTACCCTCTCGGGCGCAAAAAAATCCTTGCCCCTCCCTCACACAGCGAGATAAAATGGGGTTCCGGCACGCGCTGGCTCTCTTACGTGAGGAGTCCTAATGGATACAGCCCTCTCCCTCCACCTGCGCCAAGCCACCATGGCAGAGCACAAGAGTGCCGAGAGCAGTCCCTTCATTGTTGGCCTGATGGGCGGGTCGTTGACGCTGTCTGATTACACCCGATACTTAGTGAACATGGCATGGCTCTATCAGGCACTGGAGGATCAGGTCGTGCAGGGTGAGGCTTTGCCTGGTTCTGAAGCACTCTGGGATCCTCGCCTTAACCGGGTGGAATCGATTACCTCTGATCTGGAAAATCTTGGTGTTTCAGACTGGAGCCACACAACCAAGCCCTCCGGAGCAATGACGAGCTACATCGAACACCTCAAAAGCCTGGGTGGCAAGAGTGACCCTCGCCTCATTGCCCACCACTACACCCGCTATCTCGGGGATCTTTCCGGTGGCCAAGCCATTGCCGCCCTCGTTGCGCGCCACTACCAGGCCACCCCTGAGCAGCTCTCTTTCTATCGATTCGAAGGAATCGACAATCTAGTGTCCTTCAAACAGGCCTATCGCGAAGCGCTCGATGGCGTCTCCCTGACCGAATCAGAACACGACACAGTGATTACCGAGGCGAAGCTCGCGTTTGTCCGAAACCAGAATGTTTTTGCAGATTTAGACCACGCTGCCTGACACCCAAATCGTTACCTGACGAGGCGCTAAACCATAGCCGCCAGGCGTATATTCATGCCATGACTTTTCTGCGTTTTTCTACTCTCTTTGCTCTCACCGCACTCGCCTTGACCGGCTGCTCGGCTGCGACCGATGATGCCAGTGAGGAAGGCTTGGTCTCTGACATGGCCATCTCCTACCCCGCTGATGAATCAGTCGTAATGCTCGATCGAAGCGACGAGATGGGGGTGAGCGAATCGGGTTCGCTTTCTGTGGAACCCGATGTCATCACCACCGGGTATCTGTCGCTCATTGTCGAGGTGCCCAGCACGAGTGCAGATGAGATCACGGCACTGGTGGTGGAGGCGGGGGGTCGTATTTCCTCGCGCTCGGATTATTCCCCCATCGATTACGGGTCCCCCAGTGCCTACCTAGAAATCCGCATCCCCGTTGGCGCGCTAGAGGCAACCGTGGCGGCAATCAGCGAACGCGGTGACGTCCAAGAATCTTCGATCAACACCTACGACGTGTCGTTGCAAAAACTCGACCTCGACGCCCGGATTTCGGTGTTGGAATCAGCGATCGAGCGCCTCGGTATTTTGTTGGAACAGGCCGAAAACACCAGCGACCTCATCGCCACCGAATCAGCGTTGAGTGATCGCCAAGCAGAGCTTGATTCGTTGAATTCCCAGCGGGAATATCTCAGTGATCAGACGCTCTTTGCCACCATCAGCGTGAACCTGTTCACCTCAGCCGATGCCACCCCCACAGAGCCGGAAGGGTTTGTGGACGGAATTCTGCGGGGCCTCACGAGCATTGTCGCGTTCTTTGCCGGAATGATTGTGTGGGCAGGAATTCTGCTGCCGTGGTTGGGCATGCTCGCAGTTGTGCTGGGAGTAGTGGTGCTCGTCCGGCGGGTGAGGCGCAAGAAGAACTAGGCTCACAGTGTCCTGAATGTGCAAGGAGCCTCGCATGGCAGCAATTGTGTTCCGCAACCTCACGAAGACGTATGGCAAGGCAATCGCGGTCGATAATCTTTCCGCCGAGGTGCAACCGGGCCGCATAACGGGTTTCTTAGGCCCCAACGGGGCGGGAAAGTCCACCGCTCTTCGGTGCTTGGTCGCCCTGGCCACACCCACCAAAGGTCGAACTCGCATTTTGGGCCATGGCTACCGCTACCTCAGAAACCCCCAAACTCGCGTGGGTGTGGTGTTGGATTCGAGAGGTTTTCACCCAGGCCTCACGGCGTATCAAAACTTGAGGGTGCTCACCAGCATGGGGGGCATCGATAAATCTAGGATCGATGACGTCCTCGCCGAGGTTGAACTAACCGACGCAAGAAACAAAAGAGTCAAAGGCTTTTCTCTGGGGATGAAGCAGCGTCTTTCTCTCGCCTCGGCACTGCTGGGGTCACCCGAAGTCTTGGTCTTGGATGAACCTGCTAACGGTCTCGACCCGGCAGGGATTGCCTGGTTGCGGGGGTTTATTAAATCCCAAGCCGAAAAAGGAACCACTGTGTTCGTGTCTTCTCACCAACTCGCAGAACTAGAAACAATTGTTGATGACGTGATCATCCTCCACAAAGGAAAGATGGTGGCTTCCGGCCCCATTGCTGAGGTAACCGGGGGAGAAAGCCTCGAAAACGCTTTCCTTTCTCTCACCGGAGGTGGCCTCTCATGAGGTTGTTGGGTGCAGAGCTTCGCAAGATGACCTACCAGCGTGCCATGTGGGGAATGGTGATTGCCGGCGCGCTCTTTAGCGTGCTGGGCACCGCAAGCACCCCCTTTATTTTGGCTTCCTCTGGCGATGGCTTGGGCTTTGGCACACTAGCCGAGCAGAACGTGGTCGACACGGTCTACGCGAATGCGGTGTCGGGTTACATCTTTGCGATGCTTCTCGGTGTGCTGGTTGTTGCGGGTGAATTTCGCCATGGCACCGCGGTGGCGACCTTTGTGGCCGCCCCCAAACGAGGCCGTGTTTTGCTCGCCAAAATGGTGGCGGCAGGAATTGCCGGTCTCGCCCTGCAGAGTGTTGCCACCGCCACCGGGTTGCTCTCGGGCTACATTGCCCTGTTGTTTTATCCCGATGCCGCTAGGGCATCACCGGAGATTTTTATCAACACCGCCCTGTCAGGAGTTGTCTCCGGTGTTGTGCTGGGAATTCTTGGAGCCGCCATTGGGGCCTTGCTGCGATCTCAAGTGCTCGCCTTGATGGGTGTTCTGTTGTGGCTCTTTGCTCTCGAACCCATCATGTTGTTGCTCTTTCCAGCCATTGGGAAATACTTCCTGACCGCACTTGTCACAGCAATTGTGGCGCTGGATGTGGAGTCGGAGGTCGTCAACTTCACGACCGATTCCTTCCTCAGCCCGCTCACCGCGGCATTGTTTTTACTCGGCTATGCGGTCGTGTTTGCCATTCTTGCCCTTGTCTCCAGCATGCGCAGAGATATCGATTAGGAGTCACATGTCAGAATCCACCGACGACCTCAGGAAAATTGCTAAGAAGCGTTTGAAGAAAAAGCAGGACTTCAGGAGCTACCTCTTTATCTGGTTTGTGGTCTCACTTATCGTCAGTGGAATCTGGTTTCTGGCCACCCCTGGGGAGTATTTCTGGCCGATCTGGACCATTGGCGGCATGGGAATCGCGGTCCCGTTCATAGCGTGGGACGCCTTTGGACCGTCCTCGAGCATCAGCGAATCTGCTATTGATGCCGAAATCAAGAAGATGGGCAGAAAAGACTAGGGCGTTCCTAACCGGGCCCGGAGCCTCAGCACTCGCTCCAGCGAGGTGCGCACCTGTTCCTCGCTCACCACTCCCTCCAACACGGCCTGTTCCAGGGCTGCCAGCACATCGTCATAGGTCGATAGGTCTGGGTCAACACCCGGGTCAACCGCCATCAACAGCAGGTCGTTGCCCGCAGCAAGTGCCGCCACCGCCACAGTTCCAGGATCCGAGTACGCAGGCTCACCCGAAGCGTTCAGCATCCGAAGGTCATCAGTGATGATGACGCCCTCAAAGCCCAGTTCTTCGCGGGCAATTCTCAACCAGTCATCGGAGAGAGTAGCCGGGTCCTGACTGATCGCTGGCACGCGGATGTGTGCTGTCATCAGCAGCTCAGCGCCTGCGTCAATACCGGCGATGAAGGGCAAGGCGTGGGTTGATAGCCACTGGTCATAGCTGAGGTCACTGGAGGCGATGGTGCGATGAGAATCGGCAAACACCATCCCGTGGCCCGGGAAATGCTTCAGAGTTTGGGCAACCTCGTCCACGTTTGCCCCGAGAGCCACCACCACATGCTCGGCGACCACGGCGGGGTCCAGAGAAAAGGAACGGGAGTGGATGTAGGCGCCGGGGCCGCCACTCACGTCCGCCACGATTCCAAAGTTAACATTGGCGCCGGCACGATCGACGAGTTGCTGCCGGGCCAAGAATGCTTCGGCGGTTGCCTCAAGAGAAGTTGCACCCAACACTCGGGCACCCGGGAACAGATCCCCTGAAATTCGTGCCACCGGGGAGCCTTCTTGATCTACCGCCATCACCAACGGAAAATCCTGACCCTCGTGGATGGCGCTAATCATGTCCCGAATCGCAAACGTGTCGCCTCCAAGGTTGCTACCGGTCAACAGAAATCCTGCGGCTGGAATCCGGTCAAGAAATTCTCGGTGGCGCGCTGGGTCCATCCCTGCCACGGTGACGACCATCAACCCAGCAAGCTGGGTGCGCAGGTCCATTTCGGCGATCGCTTCATCGATGCGCTCCTGTAGTGGGTCACTGCTTGCTTCTGGCTCCGGCGCAACAGGCGCCTCGTCCACACCTTCAGCGGGCGCCAGTTCCAGCACCACAGGCTCAGGAGCCACCATAGGTTCACTACTGGGTAGTACACACGAGGTGAGGGCCAGTATTGCCACAAGCGACACCCCGACAGACGCCTGGCGGGTGCTGCTCTTTTTCACCCGCGACGTGTCCTTCACAAACACAGAGTAGTAGTCACCGGGATACCTACACTCGGTGACAGGCGGACGGTGGTGCGCCCTCGCAGAGAGGCGCTGTGTCCGCTCGTTGTTCTCAACTGCACATCCACGCAGAGGGATGTGGGCGACCAACAGGGTTGCGGGTCTGTGGATAACGACCGCGTATGACATCCGACTTTGTGACGCAGCCCAAGCCAATGGAATGAAGGTCTTTTCCCCGCCCCGGCCCTTCTTTCGGATGAGGGGGATGCGCCTCGCCCGTCTCATTAACCACAGGAAAAAATCTGTCATCATTGTGCTTGACTTTGTCAGCACAAATAACAGGGAGTGATGATGGCGAATCAACTGCGAGTAGGACTCATTGGTACCGGACGCATTGGACAAGTCCACGCCAAAAGCGTGGCCAGTCACCCCGATACAGTGCTGCATCGCGTCTCCGATGTATTCCTCGAGGGCGCCCAGCAGACAGCAAAGGAATACGGCGGCGAGGCCACCGGCAACCCCGATGAGCTCTTTAGCGCTGGGGATCTTGACCTCCTCATCATTGCCTCCCCCACCACCACCCATATCGACCTGATCGAGAAAGCCATCGACGCGGGAATCCCGGCGCTCTGTGAAAAACCCATCGACCTGGACATTGAGCGCGTCGATCGGCTCCGCGATAAGGCAAATGCCACCACGGTGCCGATCGGACTGGGCTTCAACCGCCGATTCGACCCACATTTTGCTGCGGTGCGATCAAGGGTTCTGGCCGGGGATATCGGGAAGCTGGAACAGCTCCTCATCACCAGCCGTGACCCGGCTCCCGCATCCACCGAATATTTGGCGGTTTCAGGCGGAATCTTTAGAGATATGACCATCCACGATTTTGATATGGCCCGCTATTTTGTGCCCGAGATTGTTTCCGTCACAGCCCAGGGGTTCAACCAGTTCTCCTCCGATATCAAGGGCCTTGGCGACTACGACGCGACCGCGGTTACTCTGCGGGGCAGCAACGATGAGCTGGTCTTGATCAGTAACTCCCGCCACGCCGCCTACGGTTTCGACCAGCGCGTGGAGGCTTTTGGTAGCGAGGGGATGCTGAGGGCAGAGAACATCACCGAAACCAACGTTCAGCATTACACCGCGAACCTGGTCGAGGCGAAGCCGCCGTACCAAAACTTCTTCCTCGAGCGCTACATGGATTCCTACCGCAACGAATTGGATGAATTTATCAAGCGCATCCGGGGCGAAGCATCCAACTCCCCCACGTTTGAAGATGGCCGGATGGCACTTCTCTTGGCCAATGCCGCCACGGAATCGGCTCAGACGGGAACCACAATTTCCGTCTCCGCCAAGTAGAAGAATTTGTAAGGACAAAGTACGATGGGGGTACGCCCCGACGAAGTGATTCTTTATGACCAGTAACCACACCTCCGAGCCCCTCGATGTTTTGACGATGGGACGTGTCGGCATCGACCTGTACCCCCTGCAAAGCAACGTGGGGCTTGATAAAGTCACGAGCTTCGGTAAATTCCTGGGCGGCAGCCCCACCAACGTGGCCGTCGCAGCAGCGCGATATGGCAGGGTCAGCGCCGTGATCACCCGCACCGGCCCCGACCCACTCGGCGTCTATGTGCGTGACGAGCTCGAGCGCTTAGGGGTCAGCTCTCGCTATGTCTCTGATGTTGAAGGGCTCAAAACCCCCCTGGTGTTGTGCGAAATCTTCCCACCGGATAATTTTCCCCTGTATTTCTATCGCGACCCTGTGGCACCGGATCTCATGATCGAGGCCGACGAGCTCGATGAAGACGCCATCAGATCGGCAAAGATTTTTTGGACCACCGTCACCGGGCTCACCAGGGAACCAAGCCGGTCTGCGCACCACCACGCCCTGGCGGTTCGTGCGCGCGCAGAACACACAATCTTGGACCTGGATTACCGCGCAGAACTCTGGGAATCAACCACCGATGCCACCGAGCAAGTGCAGAAAGCCCTGGCGAAGTCCACGGTGGCTATCGGTAACCGCGAAGAATGTGAAATTGCCGTGGGTGAGACCGATCCCGACCGCGCTGCCGATGCGCTCCTCGAGCGCGGCGTCTCGATTGCTGTTGTGAAACGCGGCCCGAAGGGAGTAATGGCAAAAACGGCCTCCGAGCGCATCGAAGTCGAACCCTTCGCCGTGGACGTTGTCAACGGTCTTGGTGCCGGGGATGCCTTCGGTGGGGCTTTTTGCCACGGTCTCCTCAGCGGTTGGGATCTCGAAAAGATTGTTCGCTTTGCCAACGCTGCGGGGGCCATCGTCGCCGGGCGCCTCGAGTGCTCCACGGCGATGCCTTTTGAAGAAGAAGTTCTCACCGCCTTGGAGGTTCACCATGTCTGATATTGATTTCACCGCGCTGCGCGCGACAAGAGCCACCCAGCCCGGCGCGATTGCGCAGGCACTCGCTTCTCGAAGCAGACGAGACATCGTCAGCGGTGATGGTCGCCTGATGATCGTGGCAGCAGACCACCCCGCGCGCGCCGCCATGGGCGTCGGTAGCGAGGCCATGGCGATGGCCAACCGCGAAGTGCTCCTTGAGCGCTTAGCGGGTGCTCTGGAGAACCCGGGAGTCGACGGCGTGCTCGCCACACCGGACATTATCGATGACTTGGCCCTGCTCGGAGCCCTGAACAACAAGATTGTGGTCGGTTCGATGAACCGTGGCGGGCTTCGCGGAGCATCCTTTGAGATGGATGACCGTTTTGGTGCCTATTCCATCGATTCCATAGCCCGCGCCGGCCTTGATTTTGCCAAAACCCTCACCCGGATCAACCTCCAGGACGCCGGAACTGCCGACACCCTGATCGCCACCGCTGAAGCAGTCAATGATGCGGTGGCCGCACAAATACCCATCATGATCGAACCCTTCCTGAGCGAGTGGGTAGACGGCAAAGTCACCAACGTCTTGACCGCTGATGCTGTCATTCACTCCATTGCCATTTCCGCAGCACTGGGCGGATCCAGCGCCTACACGTGGCTCAAAATTCCCTTTGTCCCGGACATGGCGAGAGTGATGGAATCCACCACACTCCCGACGCTAATCCTTGGCGGGGATAATCAAAGCGACCCCGAGGCTCTTTACGCCGATTGGGCCCACGCTCTCACCCTTCCCGGCGTTCGTGGCCTTGTGGTGGGAAGAAGTCTTTTATATCCGGCCTCAGGTACTGCCGCTGAGGCCATCTCCCGTGCTGTCGATATTGTCCACGGCTAATCAAAGCCCCCAAGAAAAGGAACCCACCATGACTAACCCCATCATCAACCACCACGTCGGCGGGCAAGAGTTTGTTGGCGAATCTGAGCGTTTTGCCGATGTTTTTGACCCCGCACTCGGTGTGGCAACAAAATCGGTTCGCTTGGCGACAACCTCAGACCTCGATGCAGCGGTAAAGATCGCACACGCCGCGTTTGCCTCGTGGTCTACGGTGTCCATGACCAAGCGTGTTGCAATTCTGTTCAAGTTCCGCGAGCTACTCGAGGAACGAAAAGGCGAGCTGGCTGCGATCATTACCGAAGAACACGGCAAAGTGCTCTCCGATGCTCTGGGAGAAATTACCCGCGGCCAAGAAGTCGTCGAGTTTGCGTGTGGTCTGCCCCACCTGTTGAAGGGGGACTACTCCCTGAACGCGTCCACTGACGTCGATGTGTATTCCTTGACCCAGCCTTTGGGTGTCGTGGGAATCATTAGCCCGTTCAATTTCCCCGCGATGGTCCCGATGTGGTTCTTCCCCGTCGCCATTGCCGCCGGGAACACCGTGATCCTGAAGCCGAGTGAGAAAGACCCCTCTGCTTCCATGTGGGTTGCCGATCTATGGAAAGAAGCTGGTCTTCCCGACGGTGTCTTCAACGTGGTCCACGGCGACAAAGTCTCTGTTGACGCCCTACTTGAGCACCCCGATGTCGCCTCCATATCCTTCGTGGGTTCCACCCCGATTGCCCAGTATGTCTATGAAACAGGCGCCAAACACGGCAAGCGCGTCCAAGCACTCGGTGGCGCGAAGAACCACATGCTGGTTCTGCCCGATGCCGACATCGACTTGGTTGCTGACTCCGCAGTGAACGCAGGTTTTGGCTCCGCGGGCGAGCGCTGCATGGCTATTTCCGTCGTCGTTGCCGTGGACCCCATCGGCGACACGTTGGTCGAGGCTATCCACACCAAAATGTCGGCCATCAAGGTCGGCGATGGACGACGCTCCTGCGATATGGGTCCACTGGTTACCAAGGTTCACCGCGACAAGGTTGCCTCTTACATAGAGATCGCCGAAAAAGATGGCGCCACGATTGTGGCCGATGGCCGCACCGTGCAGCCCGACGGTGACGCCGATGGCTTCTGGTTGGGACCCACCCTGATCGATCACGTGCCCACAAGCTCCAAGGTCTATCAGGAGGAAATCTTTGGCCCCGTACTCTCCATCGTTCGGGTGAAGACCTATGAAGAAGGGGTCGCCCTGATCAACAGTGGCGCCTTCGGTAACGGAACCGCCATCTTCACCAACGATGGTGGAGCTGCGAGAAAGTTTGTCGTCGACATCGAGGTCGGAATGGTCGGCGTGAATGTGCCCATCCCCGTGCCGATGGCCTATTTCTCCTTTGGCGGCTGGAAGCAGTCACTCTTTGGTGATTCCCGTGCCCACGGTGCCGAAGGTTTCCGCTTCTTCACCAAGCAAAAAGTTGTCACCTCGCGGTGGTTGGATCCCAGCCACGGCGGTCTCAACCTCGGGTTCCCGCAGAACTAGTTATGGCTAAGGTCGCTCTGACTGGCGGCACCGGGTTCCTCGGCAGCAACATCGCCGAGGTCCTGGCGGATGCAGGACACGATGTCGTGGTTTTGACCAGGGCAACGCCACAGATGGCGGTGCCCTGGAACTACGAAGTGCTCGATACCTCAGATTCTGTCGCGGTTGCTTCGGCTATCACCGGCTGTGACGCACTCGTTCACACGGCAATCGCTAACGACTTCCAGAACCTCGATGCCGGGGCTGCGTATCGCGCCTATCCAGGTCTCACCCAAGCCGTGACCTCCGCTGCGGTCGCGGTGGGAGCCAAGCCGATCTATATTTCCACCGACTGGGTCATGGATGGCAGCTCTCATAAGGTTCCCGAGTCCAGCTTCGGCAGACCCGTCAACACGTATGGTTTCCTAAAAGCCCTTGGCGAGCAAGTCATTCGCGATCTGGCACCTGAAACTGGCGTGATCTGCCGCATCGGCGGTGTGATGGGCCGCAACCGCTTGGTCGCCGAAATGCCACGAACCCAAGATGTCGGTTTTGGATATTTTGTCACCGCACTGGTGAACGCCCTTCAGGCGGGGAAAACATTTCTGGTCTTTGATGGCCCGGGCGTGAACGCTGTGGCAACACCCTCACTCGCCTCGGAAATTGGTGCCACGATTCACCGCATTATCGAGCGAGAGGCATCGGGTTGCTTCCACGTTGTCGCCGATGATGCCCTCACTCGCAGAGAACTCGCCGAACAAGCCTGCGACGTCTTCGGCTTGGATTCATCCCTGTTGCGCTCTGGTAAGCCACCCGCGGAGGCACTCTTTAGTGAACCCGTTCCCATCGACACATCACTGGATAATTCGCGGGTCAAGTCAGAGCTTGGCGTGGGAAAAGTGAGCGTGAAAGATTGCTTAATCGCCCTCGCTGCAGAAGCAGACGGAATGCTTCACCCTGTTACTGCCCTGAACTAAAGGGCAGTAACAGGGAAGCCACTACTTTCCGAGGCGAACGGCCTGAATTTCTTTGGTGAGGGTATCCAACTCGGCGCCCCCGGCCATGGCTTTGGTGAGCTCTTCGAGTTCAACTTTTTCACGCTCATATTCGTTGGCTAGGTGGCCTCGGTTGAGCAGATAGAAGTAGTCGCCCACGAGATAGGCGTGGTGAGGGTTGTGGGTGATGAAGACAACGGACACACCGCGGTCTTTCGCAGCCAACACATACTTCAACACGATTCCTGACTGACGCACACCCAAAGCGGAAGTGGGCTCATCCAGAATCAACACATTTGCACCAAAGTAGACCGCGCGAGCGATAGCCACCGCTTGGCGCTCTCCACCAGAAAGGGTGCCGATCTGCTGACCCGTGTCACGCAGGTCGATGCCCATTTCCATGAGGTGCTTTTTGGTCAACTCCTGCATTTTTTTGACATCGAGTCGACGCAGTGGACCCCAACCCTTGGTGATTTCATTCCCCAAGAAGAAGTTTCGCCACACCGACATCAACGGGATGGTTGCAAGGTCCTGATAGACCGTCGCGATTCCGTTGGCGAGGGCGTCACGGGGAGAGCCAAAGGTCATCGGAACGCCATCGACCTCGTACACACCGCTGGAGGGCTTGTGCACACCAGAGAGAGTTTTGATCAGAGTTGACTTCCCAGCACCGTTGTCACCGAGAATGCAGGTGACAACGCCTTTGCGGACTCGGACGGAGACGTCAGAGAGCGCAATGACGCTTCCGAATGCTTTGCCTACCTGTTTGAGTTCCAAAGCGATATCAGTCATCGTTTTGCTCCTTTCGCTTTTGTGCCTATCCAGGTGTTGACCAACACTGCTGCCAAAAGAATGACCCCAATGAATGTCCAGCGCCAGTCTTGATCCCAGAGGGCGTAGGGGATACCGATATCGGCGATTCCCATAATGGCTGCTCCAATGGATGCCCCAATGGCAGAGCCTGCACCACCCATGAGGAGCGTGCCTCCCACGGCCGCGGCGATGATGTAGAAGAACTCCATACCCACGCCCTGACCCGCCTGCATGCCCTGCAAACGAAGCACGAACATGATCCCGACGAACGACGCTGACAGCGAGGACATCATGAACAAGATGATTTTGGTCCGGTCGACCGGCACGCCGGCGTTACGGGCGGCAACCTTGTCGCCACCGGAGGCGAAGATCCAGTTTCCAAAGCGCGTCCTGGTCAGCAACCAGGTGGCAAAGATGGTGGCAAGAATCCACCAAATGATGGACACCTGGAAGTTCGAGGTGCCGATCATCATTTTGGACGCGAAGATCGCGTGCGCCTGGTCGAAGCCGTTGCTGTCTTCGACGTTTGCTACCCGGACCGTTCCGGTGAGTTCTTTGGTCACAGCGAGGTTCGCACCGCGCAACACAAAGAAGGTGGCCAGCGTCACGATGAAGGAGGGAAGCCCGGTCCTGACGACAACCACTCCGTTGATGAAGCCCACGAGAAGCGCAAAGGCAAAGACAATGGCAATGGCAACCCAGATGTTGAGGTTGTACTCCGTGGTGAGCAACCCGGCCATCAGCCCGGAGGTGCCGACCATGACTCCGGTGGAGAGATCAAACTCGCCACCGATCATGAGCAAGGCGACAAAGACCGCGATGATTCCGATGGGGGCGGCGATATCCGTCCACCCGGCGGTGCCGCCGATGGCGGCAAAGTTTCCTGTGGTGTCAACGCTCCAGAAAAGGAAGAAGATCACACCAGCGCCGATCAGCGCGCCCAATTCGGGGCGCTGAAGCATTTTGGTAGCGAACGAGGTTTGCGACACCCGCTCGTCTTTTATTTGAGTCGTCATTGTCTCTGTTTCTCTCGGTCGTGCAGAAGGTAGTGAGCACGTGAGGGGATTGGCTAAGGATTACCTTAGTCAACCCCCTCAGCGCATGAATTGGTGTTACTTAGCGGGTACCCGCTGCAACCAATCCAATGACCTGCTCAACGTTGCTTGCGTCAACGAATCCAGGACCGGTGTACATCGGCAGTCCACCACCAAGCGAGTGTGCGTTGGTAGCGTTCAAGTACAACAAGACGACCGAGAGGTAGCCCTGTGCGTACTGCTGCTGGTCGATGGCGAACACGATGTCTCCGGCGGAGATGGCGTTGAGTGCGTCCTCGGACATGTCAACGGTTCCGATGAAGATGTCGCGGCCCAGGTCCTGAACGGCGGGCAAAACAGCCTTGGCTGCGATGTCTGCGTTCAATGCGAAGACTGCGTCAATCGTGGGGTCAGCTTCGAGAGCTGCCTTGATCTTTGCGGATGCGGCCGTGAGGTCCTGCAGTCCACCATCAAGGTTGAAGTCGGTCACGGTACCCGTTGAGGTTTCGCGTGCACCGGCACAACGGTCGGTCAGTCCAACGTTCGCTGCTTCCTGAATGGGGCAGAGGATGTTGGTTGCACCGAGGTCGTTGAACTTGTATCCAGCTTCGCGACCGGCGACGATTTCGTCCTGGCCAACGTGCGTGAACGCACCGAGGCTCTTGAAGACGTCAGAACCGGAGTTCATGGTCACGGTAGCGATACCTGCGTCAGCAAGTCCCAGCATGGCCTGCTCGATTGCACCGGGGTCCGGAGCAGAAGCGGCTACACCAGTACAACCAGCGGAGACAGCGCCCTCGATGGTTGCGGCCTGACGTGCAGAGTCGTTGGTCGAGCCCTGGTAATCAATGGTGATTCCGAGGTCTTCTCCAGCTTGTTCTGCGCCAGCCTGGGCGACGGACCAGAAGGTTCCACCGTCACCGTGAGTGTAAACACAGATCTTGATGTCGCTTACGGCAACAGCCTCAACTGCGGCGGTTTCGGTTGATGCAGTTTCACCAGCATCGCTTTCAGTTCCCGCTGCACAACCAGCGAGAGTGAGAGCAACAACACCGGTGAGAACGGCGAGTTTTTTGATGTCCAAAATACGGCCTCTCATCCTTGAGTTACTTAGTTTTCTAAAGAGTGCATCCGAATAGACGCACCAGTGAATATTATCGACTTTGTACTGACATACCAAGTACCGAACGCGCGAGATGTTATCCAATAGTGACCTTCACCGAAGGCTCCCCAAGTCCGCATTCGCCCGCCATTCCGGGCTTTTTTTGGCCCTTTTTCCCGCTGGATGTGTTTCCAAAGGTTGATTTTTGTCACCTATGCGGGATGACAACCCCGGGATTTATGCCTACACTTTGTCCTAACAAACTTCGTTTGCTTGATACAGGAGGCACCGTGGCCACCCCAGGACTACTCATCAATAATGCGTGGGAACACCCCGCATCGGCAACCGTTCACACTGTCGCCTCGCCCTTCTCTGGCGCAGCTCTGGGTGAAATCGTAATCGCCAGCGCGAGCGACGTGGATTCTGCGCTGGAGGCTGCCGTTGCCGGAGCCAAGACATGGCGTGCGACGCCTGCTCACCAGCGCACCATGATTTTGCTCGAAGCCGCCAGGATCGCTGACACCCGCAGTGAAGAACTAGCTCGGATTATCAGCAACGAAATGGGCAAAAGTATTCGCGAAGCCCGGGGAGAAGCTTCGCGAGCGGGCGAAATCATCCGGCTCTCTGCTTTCGAAGGCGCCCACCGTTATGGCGACTCCCTCCCACTCGACGCCAACGCAGGAACGGGATTCGACAAAATTGGGTTCACCATTCCTCAACCCGTTGGTGTGGTCGTAGCGATTACCCCGTTCAACTACCCCTCCCTCCTCGTTCTGCACAAAGTGGGTCCCGCTTTGGCGGCAGGAAATGCCGTCATCCTCAAGCCGGCACTCACTGCCCCCCTCACAGCAATCGCTCTGGTTCAATGCTTCCTCGATGCGGGGTTGCCACCGGGAGTACTGGGGCTAGTCAATGGCCCAGGCGCACGCCTGGGCGAACAGCTGATTTCTGACAAGAGAGTGAACAAAGTCTCTTTCACCGGATCCACCGCGGTCGGTGAACACATCACCCGAATTGCAGGAATCAAGAAGCTCTCGCTGGAGCTTGGGGCATCCTCCCCCGTGATTGTCACGAAGTCTGCGGATATCGAACAAGCAGCCCACTCGATCACGCTGGGCGGCTATGTCAATGCCGGCCAAGTCTGTATCGCTGCCCAACGCATCATTGTCGACCAGGCCATCGAGGCAGATTTCCTCGCTGCGCTTACTCCCCGGGTGCAAGCCATCACCGTGGGGGACCCTTCCTTGGATGACACGATGGTGGGAACCCTGATTAGCGAAGCAGAAGCAATCCGCGTGGAAAAAGCGATCCAGAGGGCTGTTGCTGATGGTGCCACCCTCATCACCGGCGGCGAGCGCGAAGGAACCATCCTCACCCCGGCTATCGTTCGCAATGTGCCAGGGGACCATTCCTTTGCCCAAGAAGAGCTGTTTGGCCCTGCCGTCTCCATCACCACCGCAGAAAACTTTGATCACGCTCTAGCACTCGCCAATTCCACGCAGTATGGCTTGGGATCAGGAGTCTTCACCCACGACCAGGACGAATCGATTAGAGCGATGCGCGAGATTGACTCGGGAATTGTCCATATCAACTGGACGCCCCTGTGGCGGGCGGACCTGATGCCCTACGGTGGCATGAAATCCAGTGGCATCGGCAAAGAAGGAGTCAGAACAACGGTGAACGAAATGACGGACTGGAAAACCGTCATCCTTCACTCCCGCGTCTAGACCCCCATCCCAACTAGGAGAGTGACATGACTAAAGGACCTTCAGGAAAAACTATCCGGCTGACCGTTGCCCAAGCACTCGTGCGTTTTGTTTCGGTTCAATACTCCGTGGCCGATGGAAAGAGGCAGAGATTTATCCCGGCAGCGCTGGGCATATTTGGCCACGGCAACGTCGCCGGTTTGGGGCAAGCCTTCGATCAGTACAGTGATGACCTACCTTTCGTTCAGGGCCGCAACGAGCAAGGCTTGGCTCACGCAGCGATTGCTTTCGCCAAAGCCCAGCGCCGCCACCAAACTCTCGCGGTCACCGCATCGGTTGGTCCCGGAGCCATGAACTTAGTGACCCCAGCAGCGCTGGCAACAATTAATCGCTTGCCCGTCTTGCTTCTCCCCGGTGACACCTATGCCACCAGGCGTCAAGGCCCGGTCTTGCAGCAGTTGGAGCGACCCGGGGAACCCGAGGTTACGGTCAACGATGCCTTTCGACCCATCGCGCGTTTCTTTGACCGCATCACTCGACCGGAACAACTCTTAGTGTCACTGCCGGCCGCTTTTCGGGTGTTGGCTAATCCCACCGAAACTGGGGCCGTCGTGGTGTCACTTCCTCAAGACGTCCAGTCCCACGCCTTTGACTACCCCGTGGAGTTTTTTGAAGAACGCGACTGGATTATTCGTCGCCCCACACCAGATGCCGACGAAATCGCAGCGGTCGCTGCGCTTATTTCCCAAGCAAAAAAGCCCATTCTGATTGCCGGCGGTGGAATTCACTACTCAGGAGCAACGCCTGAGCTCGAGAAATTTAGCCACGACACCGGAATCCCGGTCGCCGAAACATTCGGTGGCAAGGGGGCCATCCAACACCCCGAGCCCTGGCACCTGCAAGGAATCGGACTGGAAGGAACCCCTCACACCGCTGCCCTGGTTGCCGAGGCAGACCTGATTCTTCATGTGGGAACAAGGCTCAGTGACTTTGCCACCGGGTCACAGTCCATGTTTGATAACCCCGACGTCACTTTTGTATCTCTCAATGTCACAGAAAGCGATGGCATCAAACAGGGTGCCACCACCGTCGTCGCCGATGCCAAGAAGGGCCTTGCTGCACTCGGGAGTGCTCTGGGTTCCTATCGCGTGCCAACATCCTGGATGACCAAGGTCACCACCGCCATGGCGGAATGGGCCGCGGTAAGAGTGGCGGCACTGGATCCAGACGTCGCCTTCGACCAGGCCACGTTGCCTGATTCCGAAACCACGGATGCCATCTTGACCCAAGGCCAGCTGATCGGAATCATGCAGGAGACCTCGTTGGAGGGCGACATCATCATCGCCGCAGCGGGAGGTCCTCCCGGTGATCTCCAGAAAGTCTGGGATGCCACAAATGGTCGACACTGTCACTTGGAATTTGGCTTTTCCTGCATGGGATATGAAATTCCCGCAGCAATCGGTGTTCGCTGGGCGACACCGGATACGAAGAAGAGGGTTCTGAGCTTCATCGGAGATGGCACCTTTGTGATGGCACCCACCGAACTCGTGACCGCCTGTCAAGAACACCTACCCCTGACCATTGTGGTGGCAGAAAACCACGGCTACCAGGTGATTAGACGCCTGCAGATGTGGCGAACTGGTTCACACTTTGGAAACGAATTCCGCTATCGCGAGGGCGACTCCATGGTCACCGAGAAAGGCGCCGGGCGCCTCGATGGCGGATATATCGACATCGACATCGTCAAGATGGCCGAGGGCATGGGCGCGAAGGCACTGCGACCCGTCACCCCCAGCGAAGTCCGCCAAGCTCTCTCGGATGCCAGAGACCACGATGGCCCCGTCGTTATTGTTGTTCCCACCATTCCCCACGCCAACCTGCCAGGCTCTGAAGTCTGGTGGGATGTTGCTCCGGCAGAAATATCCGACCAGCCTTGGGTGGCGGATAAGCGCAGGGAATACGAAGCCGGACTGGCTAGACAGAAGTGGCACGGATGAATAACGCACCCGCAGTGGAACGGCTTCGCTCCGCACTGAGCTCCCCCTCGTTGAGCCCCGGCACGTTTCTGGGGCTGGGGTCCAGCGCGGCCATCGAAGTGGCAGCACTGGCCGGATGTGAGTGGGTAGTGCTCGATTTGGAACACGGTGGTGGAACTCTCGATGATGTGGGCTCGAGCGTGCAGGCCGCAAACGCCGCCCAGATCGGGTTGATTGTTCGCGTCCCCCAACCCGAGCGGGCTGTTGTGGGATGGGTGCTCGACCAGGGGGCAGCCGGTGTGATGTTGCCTCGCATCGAATCCCTTGACCACGCCAGGGAAGCAAGCTCCTGGTGTGACTACCCACCATTGGGTCAACGAGGGGTTGCTTCCTATACCCGCAGTGCCGGATGGGGTGCACATTCTGTGAGGGACACCTCCCGTGGCGTGTGCATGATTCAGATTGAAACCACCGGTGCACTGGAATCAGTAGAAGACATTGCTTATTTGCCCGGGGTCGATGCTCTTTTCCTAGGACCCCTTGACCTTTCCTTTGCCTTGGGCGCCCCGGAAGACTTCGACCACCAAGACTTCGTTGCTGCGATGAAGCGCTTCGTGCAGGGAGCACAAAAAGCAGGGATTCCCGCCGGTTCCCTCATTTCTGATCCAGCACGCATCGCGTCCATGCAGGCCTATGGACTCGATTTTCTGGCGCTGGGATCCGATGCCCTCGCCCTGCGTCGAGCGCTGTCAGACCAGGTTGCCCACGTGATGGCTCTCGGAAACCAGCAGAGCTAAAGCAGTCGTGGTGACCGAACTTCCCGTTGTCGTGGGCTTAGGCCCGGTGGAGCCTGGCATCGTGGATCCCGTTGTGAGTGGCCACGCGCGTTTCGTTGCCGACCCTGGGCCAGCTGATCTGGCTGTGGCATTGGGGGCAATCGTTCGCGCCCACGTCAGGGTAGATACCGCTCTCCTGGATTCGATGCCCCAGCTTCGGGCCCTCGCTCGCACCGGTGTGGGCGTGGAAAAAGTGGATGTGCAGCAAGCGCATGACCGCGGAATCCCAGTCATCATCACCCCAGGTTCGAACACGAATGCTGTTGCCGAGGGGACGCTTGCGCACCTCCTGGCGTTAACGAAAGCCCTCCCGGAGCTCACGACACTGGTCAGAGAGAACCGGTGGACCGAGCGCGAGGGAGTGAAGGTAGGAGATCTAGAAGGAGGAACTCTGGCCATTTTGGGGTATGGCCGCATAGGCCGGAAGGTAGCCCAGCTTGCACATGCCTTTGGCATGAACGTCGTAGCGTATGACCCCTACGTGACGGACGCGGACGTCCCGCTTGCCGCCACCGTGGAAGAAGCACTCAGCGGCGCCACCCACATCAGCTGTCATCTGCCGGCCACGCCGGAAACGACAGGCATCATCAATCGAAGGGTGATCGAATCCCTCTCCCCCGGCACGATCCTGGTGAACGTTGCGCGCGGCGAAGTGCTTGACCTGGATGCCGCTCTCTGGGGGTTGACCACGGGTGTGCTGGGTGGGGTGGGTCTTGATGTATTTGAACAAGAACCCCCGCAACACCATGCGATTTTCGATCACCCCAACGTGGTTCTCACTCCCCACGTGATGGGTCTCACCACCGCCAGCACAGCAGAAACGTTTCGGCAGGCAGCACAAGGAATCCTCGAGGTTCTCGCTGGCCGCACACCAGCCCATATCGCCCCACCGCCCAACCCTTCGAATGGAGATAGTCATGAGTAATATCCGTATCGCTGCAGCACCCATTTCTTGGGGTGTGTGTGAAGTGCCAGGTTGGGGTCACCAAATGGACGCTGATCGCGTCCTGACCGAAATGGCATCTCTGGGTGTCGAAGCAACAGAGTTTGGTCCCCTTGGCTTTTTGCCCGAAGACGCGGAGGGCAGGCGAGCAACGCTCGAGAAGCACGGCATGAAAGCAGTCGGCGGTTTCGTTCCCGTTGTGCTTCACGACCCGGATTTTGACCCGCTCCCCGAGGTAGATACCGAGCTGGATGCCTATGTCGCCGCCGGGGCAGAGGTGCTGGTGTTGGCAGCAAACACCGGGCTCGATGGCTATGACGCCACGAGGCCAGAGATGCGGGAAGAGAACTGGCAGGCCATGGCCAATAATTTGGGCCGTATTTCCGAGCGCGCGAAGGAAAGAGGCGTGATGGCCGTTATCCACCCCCACGCTGGCACGATGGTGGAAACCTGGGCTGACGTCCAAGAGGTGCTCACCCGCACCACCATTCCCTTCTGCCTCGACACCGGTCACATGTGGATTGGCGGAACCGACCCGGTCGCTTTTGCCAAGGATCACGGTGACCGGGTGGGACACGTGCACTTCAAAGACGTGAAGCTTGCCATTGCTCAAAGAGTTCGCGATGGTGCCCTCTCCTACTACGAGGCTGTCAAGGAAGGGCTTTACACCCCCCTTGGCCAGGGTGACGTTGATGTCACCGCGATCATTGGGTCCCTGTTGAATCAGGGATACACCGGATGGTTTGTCCTGGAACAAGACCTTGTCATGAGCATCGAACCAGCAAGCGAGGAAGGCCCCCAAGTGGATGCGGCAGCTAGCGTAGAGTTCTTGCGCCAAGCGGCGCAGAAAGCAGGAGCCTCATGAATCAGTGGTTTTATCCGCGAGGAACCCTTCGCCAAGGTGTTTGGGACACCGTCGTCGATTCCAGCATTCCCGGGTGGAAACACACCGGAATGCGAATCGGGGATGTCAAGGATTCACCGCGCTTCACCATCCTGCCCGATCTGATCGAACGCGTCATATACATGCTCCACGGCAGCACAACGACCGTGAAATACATCCTCGATGGATCCACTACAGAGGAAACCGTCGTGCTGAATGGGCGCAAGTCTGTCTTTCACGGTGCCGTGGACTACCTCTATCTTCCGATCAACACCGCTATCGAGTTTGAGACTGATGGCAGGGTGATGGTGGTGGAAGCTCCCGCAACCAACGCCAAACCCGTGCAGTTACGCAAAGCTGCCGATGTGCCCCTTCTCTTGCGGGGCGCAGGACGATCTACCCGACAGATCCACGACTTTGGCGGTGAGGAACACCTCGATGCTGACCGAATGATTGCCGTGGAAGTCATCGCGCCAGCCGGGAACTGGTCGGGTATTCCCCCTCACAAACACGACACCTACGTTCCAGGAATCGAATCAAACCTGGAAGAAATCTATTACTTCGAGTTGGCGCCGGATCGTGCGTTTGACCCGCAAGGTCCCGCCGATCCCGTGGCGTATTTCCGCTGCTACAGCTCGGACGAGCGGGAAATGGATGAACTTCTTGAAATTCGAAACGGCGATGTGGTGTTGGTGCCTTTTGGATATCACGGACCTGCCGCAGCAATGCCCGGCTATGACCTGTATTTCATGAATGTGATGGCAGGCCCTGACCCAGACCGGACCTGGAAAGCCGTCGATGATCCTCGGCACCAATGGATTCGAGGTACGTGGGACAACGAGGTTCAAGACCCTCGCCTTCCCTACACCGCTTAACGTCCAAGCGCCTTAGGGCTTTGCGGGAACAGGTCCTGTCGTTCCGCGCACGATGACCTCGGAGGCCACATGGTCGTGGTGGGCTTTCCCACCCGGGGTCTCGATGCGCTCGAGCAAGCGCGTGGCGGCCAGGCGACCGAGCTCAGCGAGCGGTTGCGCGACCGAAGTGAGGTTGACGCTGCGCAAACCGCCCAGGCTGATCCCGTCATAGCCGATGATGGAAATATCGCCAGGGACATCCAAACCTGCCTCTTCCACAGCGGCAATCGCACCCATCGCTGAAAAGTCGTTGGCCACAAAAAGGGCAGTGGGCGAAGCCCCCAACGCTTTCTGTGCCGCCAGATATCCGGCCTGATCACTCAATCCCCCACTCACCTGGGTGGTGTGGCTTTCTAGCCCGTGACGGGCCATCGCTTCTCGATACCCTTGCGCGCGAAGGTGGGACACCGGGTTATCCCCGCCATCGAGGTGAGTGATGCGGGTATGGCCGAGGCTGACGAGGTGATCCACCGCCAGGCTCGCCCCTGCCACATCGTCGTTGCTGACGGTGTCCATGCCGGCGACGGAGATATCGCTTCTCGTGACGGTCACGGTGGGCACCTCTGAGGCGACCTGTTTTAGGAAATCAGCTGGCAACTGGTGGGAAATAAGAATCAGGCCTTCGATTTGGAATTCTTGAAGAGTGCCGATTTCGGTTTTTTCAAGGGCTGCGTCCTCACCACCGCTGACCAACATCATGCTGAAGGAATGCTGGCGAACCTCGGCTTGAACGGCGTCCAAGATTTCTGCAAAGACAGGGTTATGAAGATCCAGGATCAACACCCCGATGGTCCGACTGCGATTGGCCGCCAGGCTTCTCGCAGCGGCGTTGGGTCGATACCCCAACTCTTGCGCCGCACGAAGGATTCTGCGGCGACTACTCTCGCTGACTTTGGGTGACCCCGATAGCGCTAAGGACACCAGCGACTTGGACATCCCCGCACGGGATGCCACGTCGTGGATGGTCGGACGCTGAAGGGACATATCTTTAGGCGACGTGCGCAACCTCGACTGCGCTACCGCTGATGATGGAGTGCTCGCAGGCAATAGCAGCGCGCAGGCTTTCTAGCGCTGACTCAGGCGGGCACGGGTTAGCGATGTCCCCCAGCGCAAATGACACAAAAGCGTGAGTTTCGTTACGAAACGCATCCCGGAAGCGATCAACAAACCCGTGATACGCGTCGGTGTTGAGGGCGAGGTCACCCTCCATGGTTCGCAACGGGGTTCGCTGATTCAACCCCGCCGAGAGCGTGTCCGTGGATCCGAATACTTCGAGGCGGACATCGTGACCGAGGGCCCCGTGTCGGGTGCCACTGACAGTGACCTGAACACCACTGACGGTGGTGACGTTGATCGAGGTCACATCAGCATCATCGAACTCGGCGTAGTCGGGGAATTCCCGCACTGCTTTCGTCGCATATACCTTCTCGATTTCGCTCCCGGTGAGCCAACGAACCAAATCAAAATCGTGAACGTGGAGGTCGCGGAAAATTCCACCACTTCCCCCCATGAACTCTTTGGTGCTCGGGGTGAAATCGTGAGAGGTCATGGTCAGGGCATAGAGCGTTCCCACAGCACCAGACTCGATGGTGTCGTGGACTTTGCGAATTGCTGAATCAAACCGACGCTGGAAACCAATCTGCAAGCCGGAACCACTGTACTTGGCAAGATCAATCACGGCTTGGGTTGCTTCTACGGTCAAGGCGATCGGCTTTTCGCAGAGCACGGGCAGTGCGTGGGGGAGAACGCCGTTGAGGACAAATTCGTGACCATCTGTTCCCACGGCGACAACAACGGCGTCGGCAACCTTGTCGGTGGCGTTATCCCACGGCACGACCGTGGCGCCAAACTGATCAGCCAGAGCCTGGGCCTTGGGCTGGTTGCGGTTGGTGATCATCACTTCGGTCACTCTCGGATCCGCTGCTAAATCTTCGACCCGGATCGCGCCCATGCGCCCCGCGCCCATGACGAGAACTTTCATGTCAGCCTCCCTCTTGGCGCAACCTATATGTTGCGCTGTAATCCCCATAATGCCATACTTGTTGGAACGTTCCAACGAAAGGCCAACGGTGTCTGATTTTCTCTCCCGCGTAGCATCCGCCCCCATCTCCTGGGGCATCTGTGAAGTGCCCGGTTGGGGTGCCATGATGCCAAGCCCTCGGGTCCTTAGCGAGATGGCCGGTCTGGGCTTTAGGGCGACAGAGTTAGGCGCACCCGGGTTTCTTCCTGCAGAACCAGGGGATGTGAAAGCAGAGCTCGGCAACTACGACATGAGCCTCTTGGGCGCCTTCACCCCTGTGGTGATTCATGATTCCGCCCACAGAGCAGAAGCAATTGCCGGCGCGAAAGACGCCGCTCGTTTTCTTCAGAGTGCGGGAGCATCAAAATTCATTTCGTGCCCCGTGCTCGATATGGATTGGTCAATCCCCCGCGCACTTTCTTCGTCCGAAGTCACCCACATGGCAGAAATGTTTGCCATCATCGATGACATTTGCGGCGAGCACGGCCTGGAACAAGTCCTCCACCCCCACGTTCAAACTCTGGTGGAAACCAAGGATGATATTTCCCGAGTACTCGACACCTGTGACGTTCACTTTTGTCTCGATACCGGACACATGGCCTTTGGCGGCCAAGATCCTGTCGAGTTCGCCAAAGATTGCATGGACCGTGTGGGCCACGTCCACCTCAAAGACATCCGCCTGGACATGGTGGATCCGGTGTTGCGCCGGGAAGTAACACTGATGGCTGCCACCCAAGCGGGTATTTTCACTCCCCTGGGTCAGGGTGACGTGGACATCATGGGTGTCGTCCAAGCGCTCGAGGGTGCCGGCTACCAGGGTTGGTATGTCATCGAGCAGGACACCGCCATCACCGATGGCATGCCCGCCGAGGGTGATGGACCCATCCACCAGATCACGACTTCTTTGGAATACCTCACCACAATCGTTGCTCCGACACTTCAGTCAGCCTCGTGAGAGCCGTGGATGTCCTGAGTGTCGGGCGCATCAGCGTCGATCTTTACGCCACAGAACCTGACGTGGGATTTGAGGGACAGCAAAGTTTTCAAAAGTCTGTGGGCGGTAGCCCCAGCAACGTTGCAGTCGCTGCAGCACGACTTGGCCACAGCGTCATGTTGGCTACAAAGGTTGGCGCAGACGCTTTTGGTGACTATGTGCGCCAACGGATGACGGACTGGGGCGTGGACACCACCTACATCACCTCGCAAGAGGGTTCGCAAACCCCGCTGGCTTTTGCAGCACTTACTCCCCCCGAAACCCCCACCGTCATGTTTTATCGAGGCGTCGCAGCCCCCGACACCACGCTGCAGGAAGATCACCTTCCCGCCGAGGTTGTTCAGGGTGCCCAAATTTTGTGGATTTCCCAAGCTTCCCTATCTCAGGGCTCGACCGCTGAAACCTGTCTTTCGTGGATGGGGTTGCGGGATAAAAACCAACATACGATCCTCGACCTGGATTACCGCCCCAGCCTCTGGGCTTCGCCAGCGGATGCCACCGCTATGGCTCAGCGCGCACTTGCGCTGGCCACCGTGGTGGTCGGCAATCGCGAAGAATGCGAGATTGCCCTAGGAATCAGTGATCCAGACGCTGCTGCCGATGCGCTTCTAGCGATGGGTGTGCGGCTTGCCATCATCAAACTTGGTGGAGACGGCGCACTGATGGCAACGGCGGAGGAACGTGTCCGCGTCGCACCCACTCCTAT